>Ga0078972_1000862_pt1 | contig 123443 bp, 90 predicted proteins | sample YelNatPaOPGAMG01_FD_67568 | JGI IMG/M metagenome (GOLD analysis project Ga0078972, IMG submission 67568) | Hot spring thermophilic microbial communities from Obsidian Pool, Yellowstone National Park, USA - OP-RAMG-01 (SPADES assembly) (version 2) | ecosystem: Environmental > Aquatic > Thermal... | reverse complement strand
GTTGGCACGGTCTGGTATGTATGTATGTATGAGAGTTGGTGCGCGTGCTAGAGGCAATGCTGTCATCTGTTCGTATCAGCGGAGTATGAAAGGTATGCAGTTTGTTGGCACGGTCTGGTATGTATGTATGTATGAGAGTTGGTGCGCGTGCTAGAGGCAATGCTGTCATCTGTTCGTATCAGCGGAGTATGAAAGGTATGCAGTTTGTTGGCACGGTCTGGTATATTCAAGTTAGGGTTGATTTCTGACTTATATGAGGATTAGCGTCAGGGGCTTTTTCTGCGACTGCTTGCTCTTTCGCAACGGTATCTTTGGCATTCAATACGCTGGACACTTGTTTCCCTTTAGTGCTGTTATCAGCGTTCAAACGATCGTGGTAGTAGCAGCGTTCTCTTCTCGAAGCTGGAGTTTTCAGCTGGTATCAAAGTATTTCACGCACAGTCGACAGTTGTGATCTACGCTTTGCATGCTTCTTTCATCTTGTTTTAAGAAAAAGCCTCGGTGTACCTTTCATAGCAATGACGCTTGACAGCGGAACGGCGTTCGCTGATGTCCACCACATTTCATTCTTCGAAAGCCGCCCTGTGGTACATGAACGCTTGCGTTATAGCTCAGCAAAGGCCCGTGTTAGGCACTCAGGGCTCGACTGGGTGTTCTCCACTGTTTCCGCGCCCACTGCTGTACGATATGGACGCGGATTTTTTCTGGACGATCCCATTTATGAGTATGCTGGCGGCGGCTGAAGTAAGCGGTCGCTCTCCGAATCGATCAAGGATTTGTAGAATACAACGTTGTCCACGATAAAACACAAAAGGAAGGAAACTCTAGGATGGAGAACTTGTGCATAAATGACTACTCCTTAAAGTTCCTATCGTGTACAGCGTTGACGCCCTCCACACTCGAATCGATCACGACAATGACTCGAGTCCGAGTCCAAGACGCCTCTCCATCCATCCCAGAGAGACGGCCCTCTGCTGACAAATACTCCCTGAGCGGTATCAGACTGCTGTCGAATGCCGTTGCATTGATAACCGCAAAAAATGAAGGGTATCTCTTTCAAACGGCATCTATTAGTTAACCTAAGATATTCAGTCAACCTCCTGCATGATCTTGTGCATATTCCGTCAATACTGGACGGCAGTGTGTCCGTCGGTCAATCCAGGGACGCGAGTAACTGTGCATTCGAGTTACTTTGAAACGTATCGATCAAAAAAATTGAGAACGTATACTATGAACATGCTGTACGGAAGCAGAAAAACAGCGTTCCGCACCTCTGTTTCGGATCATAATATCGGTTCATTTACGAACGCTTGTTCTAGTGCATCGACAAGCATCCCGATCACGATGACATCATGAATTCCAGATGAACAGCGCGGAATGCGCCGCTTGAAACCCCCAACACCATATCATCACACGACGAATCAAATGGTTCACCCTGTTTCCCGCAATTTTAGCGCCAAGACTCTAAAAGTTCGGTAAAATCTCTAGACAGGAGCTGGTCACCCAGTTCAGCGTTGCGTTCGTGATGTTGCCGCTGGAGGCATTCCACCAGGCGAACGCATGCCGCGGCCGCTGGCGATCGCAAGCGCGGGAAACGGCTGCGCGACACTTGTATGCATGAGGATTATCTCTGCACCAAAGCAGCTCTATTTTGTGTCAAAGCAGCTGAATATATGGTGTCCGACGAGATTCCTAACGTTCAGTTGCCACTACGTATCGTAGTTGCTGTACAAGCTGCTGATTGGGGTATAGGATACAACGGTCAGCTGCCTTGGCCGCACATTGCAGAAGACCTCGCCCACTTCAAGCGCGTTACCACGAGAAACTGTCGCAGCAGTGAAGACGAATCCGCTGTCGTCGGTGGCAAACCAGCGGTCATCATGGGGCGTCACACCTGGCTGTCGATACCACCAGAGCGTCGACCGCTGTCCGGTCGCTTGAACATTGTGCTTACCCGACAGAAACCGATCGTCAACGAGGCGAGCGACGCTTTCGCGGGCGCCTACCTAGCCAACAGTCTGAACGAGGCGTGCAGCTTGGCAGCACTGCATGGTGCGCGGGTCGCGTATGTCATCGGCGGGGCTAGTGTCTTTCGAGAGACTCTCGCGCACCCGGCCTGTGATCGCATCTACTTGACGCGCATTCGACGACTGGATCCGCAGCGTGCGCCCTATCCCTGTGACGTCTTCATGCCAGCCATACCTTCAGATGAGTACGTAGAAGATGGGCCTAGTAATAAGCACTGCGTGTCGGTATGTGTTGATGAACGCGCTGAACAACTTGAAGTGGAGTTTTTGGTCTATCGAAGACAGGAGCGGATACCCATGTCGCACAGCCCTGAACGTGAGCGGGTCGCATCGGATGCGAAACCGTCATCGAATACAAAAACTATCGAACGGCCAGTGCTTGAGTGTAACCACGAAGAGCAGCAGTACCTCGACCTGGTTCGCTCAGTCATCGGACACGGGTATCGCAAGGCAGATCGCACCGGCGTTGGTACGCTCTCGCTTTTCGGAGCCATGATGCGATTCTCTTTGCGAAATCAGTGCATACCCTTGTTGACAACCAAGCGGGTTTTTTGGAGAGGTGTTGTCGAGGAGTTGCTGTGGTTTCTCCGCGGCAGCACCGATGCTACGGAATTATCGGCTAGAGGAGTCCACATTTGGGACGGGAACGCTTCCCGAGCGTTCTTGGACGCTCGAGGGCTCTCGCACCGTGCAGAGGGCGATCTTGGTCCCGTATACGGCTTCCAATGGCGCCATTTCGGGGCGAAGTACGTGGACTGCAAGACGGACTATCGTAATCAGGGCGTTGACCAGATTCGCCAGATCGTGGAGACGCTGAAGACAAACCCAGACGACCGCCGCATGCTCTTGTGTGCGTGGAATCCTCTCGCACTCCCCGAGATGGCTTTACCGCCGTGCCACGTGCTCGCTCAGTTCTACGTTGCAAATGGGGAACTCTCTTGTTTACTATATCAACGCTCTTGTGACCTCGGCCTGGGCGTCCCGTTTAACATTGCAAGTTATTCGCTACTGACTATGATGCTTGCACATGTCACTGATTTGCGCCCCGGTGAGTTGGTGCATACCATGGGCGACGTACACGTCTACCTTAACCATGTTGATGCGCTCAAGGTGCAGCTAGGTCGGCAACCAAGACCATTTCCACATATCCGTTTCCGCCGGCCAGTTCGAGATATAGACGACTTTTGCACTGATGACATCGAATTGATTGGCTACTATCCGCATCAAACGCTCCGAATGGATATGGCTGTGTAGTGCCAATCGGTGACAACGTGTCGACGCTGACCCCGAACGAAAGTGGTATCCAGGGGGCCCTCTCGAGGCCGGGCTCGCAGAATGACGAGCGCTTGAACCCGATGCAACTCGTTTCCTCTTTTCCCTCTGCCCAGTCGAGAGTGGTGATGCATGGAGCCGCTACGCACCGGTTGCAGTTCACTGGCGAGTTCTTGAGCACGACACGTAGCCGAGCGAAGCCCTTGGTCGAGGTATCTGCTTGGTTCTGGTGCGGGCTTGGTATATGCAAGTAACAAACGCGTTATGATGCTGTCTATATTCAGGTGCGAATAAACACGGCCTCTAGTGCGTAGCACTTGGAATTGTGACCCATTTCCGAGACCTCAAGCTTCTTGCAGGCTCTACTTGCCCTGAGCAAAGACGCTTGCAGTCGGGCGCTGGGAGAACAACAGCTGTGTGGCAGCGATTCCAGGAAAGGGTACGAGGGGCACCCAGGGCACATGCTGCAGACGTCACGCTTGACGCAGGGGAGCACAACTGCTGAGCTATAGCGTGCAACGACGGGTCTCCGTCAAGCTTGCGAGTTGCTTACTAGAACGGGAAGTCTCCTGCCGACAACTCGACTAAAGATTTAATTCTATGTTGGCTCAGCTCGCGTACCTGGCTCCCTGTCGCCAGTGTAAAGAGAAGCTACCATGAGCTACGGAACTTGTGCTATGCTGCATTTCGAGCTACTCATAGCTGCCTCAGCAACCAAGTCGAATCTCGTTCCAAAGTCCAGCGTACCCTGGCAGCGCGCAAGGACTATTGAAAGCAAGCAAGAAGCCTAACGACAAGTAAGAATATCTCATAGCACTTTGGAATCCGACCTACACTGTACAGCTCATGATCCAACGTCGAACGACAAGTAAGAATATCTCATAGCACTTTGGAATCCGACCTACACTGTACAGCTCGTGATCCAACGTCGAACGACAAGTGACAGTATCTCATAGCACTTTGGAATCCGACCTACACTGTACAGCTCATGATCCAACGTCGAACGACAAGTAAGAATATCTCATTGCACTTTGGAATCCGACCTACACTGTACAGCTCATGATCCAACGTCGAACGACAAGTAAGAATATCTCATAGCACTTTGGAATCCGACCTGCACTGTGCAGCTCATGATCCAACGTCGAACGACAAGTAAGAATATCTCATACCACTTTGGAATCCTACCTACACTGTACAGCTCATGATCCTGTTACAGTGTTGTGGTGCTCCGCGTTCGCATCGTACGCAGCCCATATTGGCGCTCATGGGATGGGGGAGACGCCCTCAACCACCTCTGGAGCGGGTTCATGGTACTTTTCCTCGCTTAAAGAGCTCTTACACTGGGATGAATCATCTAGTGCTTTACATTTAGATCAAAAAAGTCGAGTTCCGTTCCAAGAGCCGTCGACAACGCGCCACCAACGCGTACTGCTCTGCCACGACGCTCCGCAACCGTACAGCGTCGCAGAGTGCTATGGCACGAGGTCACGAACCGAGGCGGAGCTCGCGTACCACTTTCGAGAGTGGTCTTTCATCGACGATTTCGTCTACTTCACGCACCATGGAGTGTCGATGCCGCCTCCGGCTTGGGTCGAGGCCGCTCATCGGCACCATGTGCGCTGCTTTGGGAGCTGCGTCCTCGAACACGCTGCCGGGGGTGCCCTGCTGGAGCAGCTACTCCATCTGCGCACGATCTTCTTCCTCGCGTATCGATTGGCTCGTCTAGCTGAACTATTTAGCTTTGACGGCTGGTTGGTGAACTTTGAAGTGGAAATTCGCGACGATGCCAAGGTTTCGCCAAGCTCGCGCAACCAGAGCACTCCTCTGTCGCCTGCAATACAGCGCGTGTTGATCTTTGTCTCGACGCTGCGTGAGCAGTTGCAGAAACGAGTGGGTACTCATGCTGCGGTCATCTGGTATGATGCCCTGACGGTGGATGGTGAACTCGCCCATCAGTCCAGGCTGAATGCGAGAAACGAGGCATTTTTCCAGGTCGCCTCCGCCATGTACCTGGATTACCGCTGGGAAACAGGTCAAGTGCTGCTCGAGTCGGTAGCGCGAGCCTCGCAGCTGAATCGACCAGCGAAGGATATTTATGTAGGCATTGATGTGTACGGGCGGGGAAAGATGCCCGGTGGCGGTGGATTCCGCACCTTTGAAGCGTTCGACGTAGCCTGGTCGACCGGAGCGAGCGTAGCGCTGTTTGCACCGGCGTGGACGATGCAGGTGGCCGCCCCGCGACTCTATCATCCAGAGACTCGTGATGAACGCAGTGCGCAGTTGTTCTGGCTCTACCAACGCCACCTGGACCAGCAATGGACGCACTGGAATGCAGCGATCTGGGCATGGAAGCGTTTCCAGCACCTGTGTCCGCCGCGAGTGCTTGTCACCGACGCGTCCTTGGCTGTCGAGACCAGTTTCTGGCCTGGATGGAGTCGTCGACACGGGTCATTCGACCTGCGTCGAGCCCAACTACAACCAAGTTTCCTGCGCGAGTGGATAGCGTCCTGTACTCGTCCGTGTGATGCTGAGCGCGTCCTCCTCTACTGGATGGAGTCCGCTACCGACAGCGATTGCGGTTGGTTTCGAGTCGAGTTTCCAGGGGTGCTCGGTCCGGGGCGACTCGAAGCACTGGTCGTGCTTCGCTTTCTGTGCGTAGCGCTGTCGATGCCTCTGCGCGTTCGGTACCTGGTCCGAAGCGAAACCGGACGGGATTTGCAGCGTTGTGCGCTGGGCCTTGTCACCGATAAGGGACGTTTGTGGACGCTCGGTTGCCGTGACTGTGCCCCGACGAGCACCGGAAAGCGCATACCGCTGCTCATGAATGAGCGCGATACGACCAGTGCCACATTCTACGAGGCTGTATGCTGTGAGCCGTCTGCAATCAAAGGCATCGCTACGGAGCAGGGCACCAGTGAGCAGCGCGAATATCAAGTGAAGAGCGCAGACGCTGCGGAGCTCGTGCAGGAGGTGCTGATCATCTTGGGGGATCTAGCCGCGCTGACGGAAAAGCTGCCAACTGGTGACCAGACAACCGGTGTCGCTCTGGCACTTGCGAACCACCAGAGCAAAGCGGATATCCTCTGGCTCGCTCTAGACCGAAACGACAGCACACCATGAAGCATTCCGAGCGCAGCAGAAGAACGCACCAGCAAATTCCTGAACAGCGCCTGCTGCGATTGCCTCTCCTGGACGCATCGTTATACGTCGTAGCATCGCCGGCATCACCGGTATCATCAGCAAGCCAACGGACAAGGCGGCGCGTACTATGCTGCCTCGCAAGCGCTTCCCAACGATGCTGGCACAGAATGCCACCTACGTATCCGTTGCCATCCGTCCCTGAACTGCCACCGAGCCGCGGCGATACCGAGGCGAGCACTCAGGCGCCCCGCACGTATCCTCGATAGTGCACAATATGCATCACCGAGGTATTCAGATCCACGATCCGATAACCGCTCAGAGCGTAAGCCTTATGAATCTGAACCTGACGCATCTTGTCCGGTTGAAGCAGCAATTTTCGACGACCCGGCGGGCCAAGACAGCGTTCGGGAGGCGGTCGATGAACGCGGGTGCCACCAGCGTCTTCCTGGGACCAGGGATGCCAACCGTGCTTCGGTGGCAAGCAGACAGGCCTCGGTTGCGCCTTGCGTGGCTCATGTCCAATGCCGGCCTTGTGATAGAGCCAGGAGCCCAGGGTGAATCCTGCTGTGGCCGTTGCCAGCAGTTGTGGTTGCTGTTCACGAAGCCAATCGGTTAAAGCAACACTAGTCTCGGACTCGATGTGAATCTCCTCGTCGAGATCCAGAAATAGCGTCCAAGTGGCAACCGTCGCCTCGCGCAGCCAACAATCGTATACAGTCAGGTACTGTCCAAAGTAGTGCATGGGGAGAGGGTCCGGTAACTCCAGCAGCTCCAGCTGCGGCAGCGAGCGACGATGAGCACGATAACCCTCGACTAGTGCCGCCAGAAGACTCGGACGCCATCGAGCAGGCAAGTACATCCGCACAAAGCTCACCCCATGTCTGCGTCGCATCCGTTGCAACCACTCGAGGACCCGTGCGGGGTCAGCGTTGTTCTGAAGTACGGGCACACAGGCGCTGAGAAAGTGCTGCGGAGGCGGCGGTGCTGGTAAAGCTACCGCCACCGCCACCGCCTCGGTCTCCGCCAGCTCTAACCAGACTTCACGAGCGTGTGCGGGCACTCGCGAACTTGCCGAAAAGAACCAGACAAAACTCGTCAGTGGCTTGTCGTGATGGTCTGACTCCCAGGTTTCGTGGACGAAGCGACACGCGTAGGCAGCAGAGGCACTTCGTGGTATCACGACTCGAAGGCGACAGGCAGGCGGCGGCACTCGTGGTGCTGCTATTGGGACAACACCACCGACTAGAAGGGTTTCGCGATCACCTAACAGACGTCCAAAAGAGACCGAACGATTGGCACCGACTGGCTGCAACCTCAGCGGGTGCAGCTGGAAGAAAGCCGGTGACCGGACTGGGGTGTGCGGTCCACCGCTGTACCACCACCATAGCCACCAGAGAAGCACAAGCGCGAAGAACAGCACCAAGAGGCCACTGGGTGCTCGAGGGTTCTGCAACAATCTGCGAAAGCGGACGACTGAGGTCAAGTGACGGCGTACGAGGGCAGTCATGGATCCTGTTCAAGCAAAAACTAGTAACCCGACACCGTCAAGGGGTGTCCGGTTCGGTAACACCTGCCGCCACCGCCAGCACTGCGCAACCGCACCTGAAGACAGCGGTCGGAAAACGGTGTACTCCTCGTTCACTAAAGACTTACCCGATAATACACTACATCGGCTGCCTGTCCGACCACACAATACCTAAACCGGTTACTTAGGTGTTTTGCGAGTCCCGCATAGGCAGGATATGCCCTGGACATGGCTGCGGTCCACTGCGCAGCGCCTCCTCTATCCAGTGTTTCAGGCGAGCTGTCGGACCCGGTGGTGCGTCTTTGGGCAGTCGTGGGAGCACTTCTGCCTCCACAAGACGTAGCAGTTTCCGGAACTGGTTGCCGTACTGTTGGCTCAGCGCATATCCAGCGACTTCGAACACGTTGCCTAGAAGCAGGCATGTCATGCGCCGCGGTTTAGCGTTCACAACGCGGGCGCTCCAAGTCCAAAGCATGCCAGTGCCGTACGGGTTCGGGTGCATATTCGGTAAAGCGGTCTGTAGCATAGCTGCAAAGAGCGAGAGGTATCCGCCCATGCGCTCGCAGTAGCTCTCGAAGGACTCGTTAGGTTTGCTGTAGCCCAGCCGAACCAGGTACGCTTCCAGCGACTCTCCGGGTCGACGTCGATACCAGTGCGGGATCGTGTACGGACACAATTGATAAAAGGTGCCCAGCACCACTGGTTTCAGACGTGGATGTTGCTGGGTCAAGAGCACGAGCACCGCACCCAGGGCAAAACTGGACGGCAGGGAGACAACCACCTGCTCCGCGCCTTCACGAACGATTCGTCGAACAACCTGCAACTGTAACCAAGCGTCCAGCAAGGAGACGGATTCTGATGACTCGACCGCAGTCTCAGTCGTGAGTGACTCGTGCAGCAGCGCCGCGAGGACACTGGACTTGTGCAGGACCGAGGGTAACGATAGCCCAATCTGGTTGACTGCCAAGTTAATGCGTTTTCGCAACTGGAAACGCAGAGACTGTGACGCTGGATCTTGCTGGAACTTGTCCGCCAGGTTGCAGATTTGCGTATAGTGATCCAACACCTGTTGCACATCTGCGGGAAGCGCTGTTTCCGGAGAGGCACGGGATACCTGCGTCGTCGGCGCGTCGCTCGCTGCAGTGCCGTCAATAGCCGATGTTGCACGGGTTGAAGCGTCCACGGATGCATCTCTTCTCGTGTCTGGTGCGAGTGTGCTTGCAGGAGTCGGTGTCAGCAGCGATGTATGTGGTCTTGGTGACGGTGACGGTGACGGTGACGCGTCCTTCGACGTGACTCCAGCTCGACTAGTCTGAATCGGTTTCGTTTCCGGTTTGGAGTATGCCCGGGTGTGGGCATTGGTGTGCGGCTCCCGTTCGAGTGTCAAGGCTGACGCATCCGGACTCGAAACGCTACCACTTACCGGGAGAGAAGATGGAAGTTTTGCGCCTTGTGCATACCTAGATGAGGCGCTTTCAGTGGCACCAGAATGTGCGCTAGCGCTCCCAGTAAGTTTCATCGTTGTTGCTGTTGTTGTTTTTGTTATTGCTGGTGCTTGCGGATCGCCACATGGAGAATGTGTTGCATCCAGCGAGGGAAAGGTTTCCCCTGGTACAGAGGCGCCTCGCACTCCAGAGGGCGACTTTGTGACATGTCCCGCGGAACCTAAAGTAGCTGCTGCCGCTGCTGCTCCTGCTGTGGTTGAAACGGCCCGCACTTCACATAGTCGCTGTTGGAGACGATCCAGGGCTTGCTCCGATGCAGCAAGTCGCTCACATTCGAGTTTCTCGAGAACGCGGGCAAGTGAGACGCACTCCTTTGTCCATGGGCATGCGTTGCTGGGCGTGTTCCACCTCCACCACCCGTCCATGATGAGGCCATCTACCTGACTCTGGGACGTTCCAATGCTGGTCTTGTTAGCAGTAAGTGCCACCCAGAGCCATTGCTCTATAAACGCACAGGTTCGTGCCTCAGCATCGCCAAACGAGGACTCGGGTACTGGCTTCGCATGTACTCTGGATCGCCCTGAGCCATTCTCTCTCGTCCTTTTCGATATCGAAGGTGTCAAGCTCTTTTGTTGAGCCTGAATGAGTACGATTTCTGGCTTTGCTGCTTGGTCTGCAGAACCTGGAGCGCTTCCCGACGCGAACGTTTTCGGAGCTAAACGTTGACCTGTTGTCCACCTGTCGCCGCCACTTTCCAGAGCTGTCGAAACCGACACCACGCCCGTACTTTGCACGTTCTCAAAAAAGTCTGTCGTAGGCGTTAAATGCACCAGCGCCTCGTTCAATGGTCGTAGGGGCTCTTGCTGAGGCGCTCGCTTCTCGTTCCTCGCAAACTGGGGTGCGTCTGGCGCAGCACTTGCGCCGCTCCGCGGAGGTGTCTTTCCTGTGCCTGCGTTGCGGGTACTCTCAAGATACTCGACCAGGCTCTCTGTACGATGGTCTTGCAGGGAAGCCGCTGCGCCCCAGGAAGCCTCCCATTGTGCAGCCGCCATCCGACGAAGTTGTTCCGTTCGGCTACGAGCGACCATGGCGCTTGACGAGTCCCGCCTCACGTGCCTCTACTAGTTTGATCAGGGAACGAGCAAGTGGATCATGTAGAGCAATGAAGCCAGGCCAAAGTGTTGTAGTGCTACCTGTCTTTCCGCAAACGCACGACTTGGGCCTTTGCAACTGGAACCGCCAAACGCGACGCTCTTTCGAGAACACCACCGGGGTAACGTGCACCGAACTTGGTTCTGTACCGCGCAGCAACGCACAACAACCGCAGCAGATCAGTTTAAGAACACTTGCTTTCTCGTGGTCAAGATTATTTGCAGGGTTGCGTGATACCACGTGAGAGAGCCTGCTTCAAGAGCTGTGGATATTCGCGAATCATCGCTATGTAGCGTGGAACGTGATCCAAGCGATGAACTAGCGCAATGGATAGGTCTTTTTTGGATAGCATCCGCAAATGCATCAAGAGTACGGGTTATTATGAGGTAGACCTGTGAATCTAGAGCGCTGCTCTCAAAAGATGCGGGATACAGGTTAACCAGCAACTTTTTTGACTTTTGGATCGATGAATCGAACATGATTCTATCGAGGGTGCGGAATGCCACATGTGCTACGGGTATGCACATCGGCTCGTCTTGGGAAACTCTCTAGATCCGTATCAGCACAGAGTGGAACGAAGCTATGAACACGGGCATGTACGCTAAAGTTCGGGTCTTTTCAGACCCATACCAGCACAGAGTGGAACGAAGCTATGAACACGGGCATGTACGCTAAAGTTCGGGTCTTTTCAGACCCATATCAGCATAGCGTGGAACGAAGCTATGAACACGTGCATATGCGCTAATGTTCGGGTCTCTTTCGACCCGAGTCATGAACGCCAGCGTTCGCGAGCATGCTCTTTTTGGAACTGCTTCCTATTCCTCACACTTACTCGCGGCCTTTAAGACGCTTGGCGCTAATGTCGATCCAGCACCGTTCACAAGCTGTGAACGGTGTGCATGGCAGCATTCAAGGCTCGATTTCGCAGTTGCTCGCTGTTGTCCATGCATTTCGTGTCCAACAGGAGGTTGGGATCTACGCATCTCCTGCAATTTTCAGCATCATCTTCTTATGCAATTTTGGTGCGCTATTCGTAGCGTTGGCACGTAGCTGTGGTCAGGTGTTTCCAAATGTCCATCAAACGTCCTCATCACTAGAGCGCTGCCCTGCGGTGCGTCAATGGTTGCTTCAACGCTCGGTACATGCACTTGACATGTCCAGCATGCTCCCGCCGATGCACAAATCGTCAGTTTCCACACCCGATATCGTGCACTACGACCAAGAGCATCTTCTATGCGACGCGCCTGGTGAATATGCTGTGCGCTACATAGGCAGGCGCAAGCTGTTCCATTCGATAGAGGGTCTGGTGAACGAAATGCTATATATGATGAAATGAGTACTGGAAGCAGAATCCGGACCGGAGCACAAGTCGAGGGATGTCGATCTATGGATGCTTCCTTCGTGCAAAACGGAGACGAAATCTCTACTGGTACGGATCTCTGCGATGACGAAAGTCCGTGACCAACATCCTTTTTTAAGTACCCAGAGGAGAAAAAGCCTTTCGTGGGTATACCTCCTGAGAGGTATCATGCCTATGTCGTATGCCGTACCGGTGACGAGTACAAAGACACGTGGATTTGTCTTTCAGATTTTATCCATGACTTGAAGAGTTCGTCGAACTTTCCGCATAAACTTGTGACGATGTTGCCAAGGCACGACGGAGATTTCTCTGTTCGTCGTGAATCCAGCGGCGTGAATCGCTGTGTCCACTAGTTGCCTAAAAGCTGAAACAATGAAGCGCAAAAAAACAGCATGAATTGAGCAGATGACTTGTGAGGAACGGATCCAAGTGCGGGCCCGCGGGCACGCAATGGTCAATGCAATGGGTAATTGTATGAACGCTTGTTCAGGGACGTCACGAATCATTTTGAAGACAATCGCACGAAGAACCCCAGCGGTACAATGTCGAAAGAGCCCCTCTGAAAAACAAAACTATCGAGAGGCCGAAAACGAAGAATAACTCCCAAGGCCCTTACTGCTACACGTCGAATGTCGAGGTTCGTCACCTACATAAAGTTCAGATATCATGTGAATCTCAAGAATATTGTACGTCGTCCATCGTTCTATCAGTAGCCGACAAGGGTGCAGCTTTCGAAAAGAAATGCTACGCGCAATGGAGACTCCTCTTCGACCAGCGTATTTGTATTCGTCAAAATACTCCGGAATTCATTTCCGAGATACTCATTCTCTATAGTACTGACATTATGCAGACAAGCTGCCTACTGCTCGATTGGGATACCATCTAATTCGTTCAGCGCCGAATTCGCGTCAATGCATGGCGTTCAGAGCGTCAACGTGTCTCGTGTCGTGACCTCCATGACCAGGGCAATGACACTCTGTCTCCATACAGCGCCCAATGGGGAGCTTGCGGCACTATGGCTAGTTTCTGGGGCAGGTTCAGCACCCCGAAGATCTCTCGAATGGAGCATTCTCCTAAAGTCAGGTATGATATGCGGTGCGTTGTATCTAACGATCCCGGGTCAGAATTGTTGCCGCTCCTCCGACTGCGGGGTCCCGGGCTCCGCGCTTCTGGTGGATGCCTCGCTCGACACATCGATCCCGAAACGTTATCCTCAGAGCGGTGATTCATAGAGAATCTGCGACAGCCAGTTTTTTGCTTTTCTTCGTTTTTCTCACGGGTATTCAACAAAAAGGAACGTACCCGGTAAATTGGAGAAGGGTCAAGGAATGACTTGATAATCTGACTGCTACCTTGCGAGAAAGGGCCTTGCTTCTGCAAGTAAATTATTCCATGGTCAGCAGGCGGGTGAAGCATTCGGCTTCTAGTCCTTATCCTGTACGTTGCGTATCTAAAACCGGATGTGTCAAAGAGGATCCACATGACAATTGTCTGATCAATCTGTTCTAGTCCATCGCTTTTTTTTCTAAGAAAAACCATACGAGATACCGCACGGCATACAGCTTCCGCACAGTTCACACGATTGGTATTGAAGGGATACACATGGGGACAGAAGATGGGCGCCTCGATGGGAAATCGCCGTTCGTAGGACAGTCCTTCATCGCAGTTTTACGGAAGCCGGAACACGTTTGAGAGGAGGGACGGGTGCTCGTCTCGCTCATTGAGAGTATATTCCGGATAAAGCGAAGACCTGTAACTAGGCACGCAACAACCAAGGGCAAAGCGCTGTTCGTGAAAAAGAGACAGGAGCATATAAAGACAACAATGGCCCAAGACGCAATGCCATGATATGATCAGTGAACAATTGTGAAACGGGCATGATAATGCATGACCTCAATCTTGGTCGAGGCTCCCTTCTTAACTGCGTCTTTGCACTCTAGTCTGTTCTGCTTTTAGACGACGTTGCTTTCAATCACGCAAAAGCGGTCACAGACTGCACAGCACAGACTAGCGATGAGCTGTGCTTCGTGCCAGCGTAGTCTCCCTGGTTCTATCCTGTCCATGGAGTCTTCTCTGCTTTGAGACCTATGTTTACGATCACGAACCAATAGACGACTCGTTCACATCCATAAAGCGGTTTTTCGGCATGTCATTGGAGGTGGATCACGAACTGGTGGCGGCAGTGCTCGAGGCGAAACCGAGCTCGCACGAAGTATTGCAAACAGAGCGAGTGTCGCTAGACCTCGTCCAAGGTCATGTTTCTGCTCTCGACGACCGCGGCCAGGCGGAGGACTTGTTCAAAGCACAGTTGAGGCGTGATAACTGCCTCGCATGAATTTTTGCGCTGTGACATGTTCCTGAACTGAAGCGTCAAGAGCAGAGAAGACACGCTCCCTGAATCCAGGCGCCCTGGTTTCCAGAAACTTCCGCTCGAGTTGCTCTCCGTGTATTATATCATGGTGCATGCTTTCACGGTGGATGCTTGAGTTGTGAATAGTTTGCAAAGTGCGCTACGGCATGTCTCTACGAGGAATTATGAGGCATTCGAGCAACTTTGCGAGCAGAACTGATGGAGCTTGTCAAAGGCTTCTCGTTTACCGATACGAAATGGAATGAAAACGACCAAGACAGTGAAGAACGACAGAATATCATTATGGACGCACTTCGTGAAGCTCGTGAAACCTCACCCCGACCCCAGCAACGAGAGTCGCTACCAACCACTCTAGGTAGATGAAGAGCGAATATTGATGGCGCACGTGTACCCTATATCCAAGGATATCGTGCTCGTCTACGCACCGATAATTGAAGTGTTCTGAAGCAAGGACCTGAATGGGAAGCAGATGAAGCTTCTGAATTTCCCCAGTGCTCGCTACGCCACAAGTCGGGCATGATACGCGTCCAGAGGTATACGATGGAGTGGCATGACGGCAGCGGGACCTACGCCGAAACGCTGAGCGCCATAGTGCAGAGAAGTGGATGCTATTTGACACTTCATATAGAGCGTATATGAACATCTATCGGATTCATGCGATTCGGTCGTTGGCAGACGTACGAGCGCGCGCGCTCTACTCATACACTCGTTCGGCTGTACCCAGGCAGGACGCCTGCATTCGCCACTTCATTCAATGCGTTGTAGACTTAAACGACCTACAGGTCGCGTCGTTTCATGTCAGTCTATGGCACTGGAATTGCGATCGCGCGTGCAAAGGCTGCACTTCTACTCCTTCGGCGAGAGCATACAACAAATGCAGGAATCCATACTGATCGATTCCCACCGAAGCGCTCAGGACGACATAAACGCATCACAAGCGCGAATGCACGATGAAACAGACAGAGAAGAAGAGCGGAAAACAGAGCCCGTCGCTGGACGTTGTAGACGGCACGCTGATCGAGCGTCAGATGGCGAGGTAATGGGATGTGTGTGCGGCTTCTTCTGGCATGGATCCACCAGCAATCAGTCGTGCAAGCACGCTCTGCACCAAGACGTGAACACCTCGATTAATATCCCGAAATCTTTTGTGCTCCCGAACCGCCTATCGGTTGTATGCCTAGCAAAGTATCCTGAGAATCATTTCGTGCGCAGTGTGGGTATTTTCATGGATGGCGGCAGACTTTGGATGAAAAGAAATATACGGGTTGGAGCAGTGCACTGGTATGATACTCGTTTACCAGTTCAGGCAGACTTTGGATGAAAAGAAATATACGGGTTGGAGCAGTGCACTGGTATGATACTAGTTTACCAGTTCAGGCAGACTTTGGATGAAAAGAAATATACGGGTTGGAGCAGTGCACTGGTGTGATACTCGTTTACCAGTTCAGGCAGACTAGCGGGCCGACTAAAGAGACACATGTAACGGTTACCTGTACAACTTGTACAAGATCATAATGCCTCACACGACTCGACCTGATCGCGCAGGAAGCGCGGCTGCCGACAGCCCAGTCGTGCCATTGAGCAGTGCTCGATGACAGGAACCCATTTAGGAACGAAAATGTACATCGTGAGCTATATATGAACATCACAGTTGCCACGGCTTGGCACGCTTTCCTCGGCAGATCGATGCCCGGTATCCTGCGCTTCCTGACGCTTTCCAGAGAGCGGAAACCTGCCTCGCAGGTACGACACACGCCAAAGCCGCTATTTCGCGCGAAGTACCGAGTGCATTCGCGGTAGCACTGTAGCGTGTGTGTGGAGCCTTGTCCTCGCAACGTTCATTTGCGTGTCGCTGCGGCCGGCGCATTCACGGGAGCCTGCTGCCCAGGTGCGTGGACAGCGCCTCCTGCAGCGCACCCGCGGATGCTGCAGGTGCGTGTCGAGGATGCCACCTGATACGCTCGGCTGGCACTGGACGGAACGCTCAAAGCGCTGGCTTGGCGTTGTCCGGGGTAACCTGGTTCGCGTTTCAAACATTGCCGCTGAACCCGGTTTAGCGGAAGCTGCGGCGTCCAGTACGAGCGTACCCGTTGCGATTGCGTACCGAGCGAGAGAGCTCGCAGTGTTCCGCGTCGCTGATGGGGAACTTTTGCAGCGGCTTCATGTGAAGACAGCGCTTGGATTTGAGCGTTGCGAGTGCATTCGCGGGGCGTTTCGTGCTCGTGGCCGCACCCATGATGCCCTGGTGCTGGTGTGCGGCGGTGATCACGGACCTTGCGCAGCACATGCGCTCAAAGCTGTGGAACTCTACTGGACGCAGACCGCACCGACCAGTCCACTGACGCTCCACGCTCGCACGCTGACGCTCACATCAACGGAGACTGGCAGTGCCGACCACAATCCCGTTGACTTGAGCAAGCAACTTGGGGCGGCTTTCATGCCTCTGCTTTCAGACGAGAGCGTGGTGTCTATGGTGACCTATTCGGATACGACGACCACGCGCCCAGAATTGAGCGACTGCAATCGCGCGGCGGACCCACGCCCAGGTCCTTGCGGTGTTGTCTACGTTCATCAGGTGCTCGTCGCAGTGTCTGGACAGCCGCCTGCAGTGCTGTCGCTCCGCAGTAGAGCCGCATCGGCGCCCTTTGCTTTCGAAGATGCTACGCTAGAGCAGAATGAGGAATTGGTCCAGGCTTGGCCGTGGGCCAGTCAACTAAACTGGCCCTTGCCTCGTGCTTGTCTGGTGTTGCAATGCCCCTGTTCCGGATGTCGACATGAGGAGCGCAAGTCGTGCCGCCTAAAGACGGGACTAGTGATCTACGATCGCGTTGTCGGCATACTCTGTTGGCGGCTGCGGAAACCAGAAGCTGCAGCAGGAGCAGCGAGCGACTTGCGCAGAGCACTGGACGTGCGGGTGCAGTTTCTTCGGTCGTTACCCACATGGGTAGCGCTGCAGTCGACTTTCGCGGATCTGAGGCTACCCGAGGACCTCCCCTGGTTGGTGCTCTCTCGCTACGAGCGTCGACCGTACCAGGGGCACTGCCCAGACCTCTCCATGGACGATGTGTTGCATTGTGCCGGGCGCTTGTACTGGAGTCTCGGCGACTGTCGACTCGAGATGCCAACTCGCCTTGAAAACGACGCTGAAAGCAGTGCGCTGGTGACGCTCCGTTGGTTTCAGCGAAAAGCTGGTGCACCTCAAGAGCTTTCGCTGGTGCCGCTCGATGGTTGCGTGGATTCCCTCCGTTATCGAGATCCACAGCAAAAACAACAACAAGAGAACACGCGACTTTGCGTACTGTATGCGGATGGTCGATTGCTGCGACTAGCCGCTCAACCGGACGGTCATCCCGCTTCATGGGCTTCATTCCCAGCGGCGACGTCGACCGAAGCCTCCTGGTACCTGCTGGCGACCAGCTGGCTGAAACAGCTCCGTCCGCTGGAGGAGCCGCTCGGATTCATCAATGAGCAACTCGTGTGGACAACTTTCGGACGGCTTCTGCGGGCCGCAACAGAGTCCGACGGGCGCGTGTCGGCTCTGACACCGCGGACGTACCCCCTAACACACGACCCAGCGGTTGTGGCCGCAGAGACGCAATGGGATGAAGCATCCGAAACGATTACGGCAGCAGTGGTTACAAGCGTCGCTGCTGAACGTCACCCAGCGTCGAGTCCGAGTCCGCTGACTGCGGCATCGGCAGCATACGTCCGAGCGCGCTGGTCTGTTGAGCGTGGCGCTTCTCTAGAACGTCTCCAATACGGGTTTGTAATGCATCACGCGCTCTCAACCGAAGCGCTGGAGCAACAAGGGCGACCAACGCGCCTCTTTGCCCTCGAAAACGAAGCGCTACTGGTTGCGCTCTTGTCGAGCGAATGGCCAAATCGGTGGACCCGCGTGCTGGTGCTGCATCACCGATGGGAAGCTGGCTCGTCCGGTAGCGAGCCAGACTGGAGTGCTGCCTTCTGCAGCACGGATAGCACCGTGGCGCTTCATCAGTGGCATTCCTGGGGAGAGGCAATCCAGGTGTGCACCAAGCAGTTTGTGCTCTTGCAGTGGCAGAAGAATCGATGGACGCGTCTGTGCATCCACCAGAGCGACTTGACGAACGACGCCTTCGCAACCGACGATGCACGTCTCTTTGTTTTGGGTCAGGGACATCGACTCTGCCTGTGGATGCGCAGTGGATCCTGCGCTCCCCTCTGGTATCCCTACCTGAGTGTCGAGCTCGATGCACCAGTGGCGACAATTACCTTGGATTCTCGTTTTTTGAAAGTCTCCCGTTGGTTACACGACGGATGGTTGGTGTTTGCGCTCAAATGGGCTGGGTTCTCGGAACTCTCCGTCGCACCGCCAGTTACCGCAGACTTGTTCTCTGGCCAAGCATCGAGTCAGGAAGCGGGCGCCGGCGAAGCTCTGCTCCGTGCGGCGCCAGTGCGAAGCGCTCTGCGACGCACACTGAACCCGACTTTATCACTTGAACTGCTTGGCCTGGGAAACGGTGCGTTGGTAGTGAACGGTGAGTGCTGTTTTCCTTTTGGGTTCACGGAAATCCAGTTGCGTCCGTGCCCAGCGACACCCGCGACGGCAGCTTGCACTACCCCTGGCGGAGACGGCGACGCCTCCGTATCACCAACGATATCGATGGTGGATCCCAGGTCAGTGGAACCTCCAAATGAGGCGATGACGCCGCTCTTGCTTCTGCTGGTAGATGGTCAGCTCTGGCTGGGCGTCACGAGCGAACACTGTAGTCTGGGTGGCCAGGCATCTGCGCTGACCCTGTGGCCGGTGCTGTTTCCGAATTCGCACCCAGTTCGGCTCGTAGACTGCCAGGCTGTGATGCGTACCCCGACGGGCATCAGGTGCTGCGACTGCATTCGGAGTAACGACATAGACATCAGAATCAGCACAGATGATGACACTGAGCAACGAGGCGAGTGCGCTTGGCGTTTCTGTACGCATACCCAGGATGACCGCATCGACGATCTGGATTACGAAAGCAACAGCGAGCATCATCACGTGCACTGGAGCGAGTGCGCTTGCAGCACTGCCCCAGATGTCGGCTCATCTGGAAGCAGGCAGCATCAAGGGGGTAATGAAGCAACCAGCAGCGCACTCCTGCAAAGCGGGCGTCATCTCGCGCGCTTGTCGCTGTTGTGGCTCGACACCGACGGCATCGTGCACTGGGGTCTCGTCGAGTGTGCACTGAACGGTTTACGAACGCACTGCAAGGCGGGGGAGCGACCCATCACCGCACTCGAGTACGATGCATGTACAGACTCCATATGGACGCTTTTGGATGGACGACCTGTGGCCTTGGTACCCGATTCACTGAGACCCCGCGTTATTCACGACGCGCGAGGAGTGCTATCGAACGCCTTCGTGGACCTCTGTATCCCTCCAGTGACACCGTCTGAGGCGTTCCCGGCGTCTGTGCGCGGCGAGGTGCTACGCGCTTTAGGCGACCGTCTCATTGCGCTGCAGGATACGAATGAAAGCGTCTATCTCGCGACGGCACGTTTGGAAGCGGGTGACGTGTGGCTACAGGCCTATCCGCTTGAAACGGTCGGCGGGGATACCACTTCATCGATCGGGCGGCTTCCCCGTGTTGGGCAGCGTCTGCGCCTCGGCACTTCCCTGGTACCGGGGACGGTGCTGCTCGTGATCGAACGTCCGCGCAGCTTTGTGCTGGAGGCATGGACAAGTCGCAGGGATGCGTCCAGCACTTGGGCGAGTGAATGGCGACCCGAACGCGTTGCACAATGCACACTCACCGGCGTTGATACGTTTCGTCTGGATCCCTGGAGCCGTCCACTGGTGTTAACGGAGATCGCTGGCGATGGAACACTCCTGCTTTCGGGTATGTATCCGGATACCCCGATGTCGATCCCGTTTCGTCCGGGTCAACATGTGGAACTGTGGCGACCGAACGCTTCCAACCATGTTCAGTTGATAGGTTGTTGTTCCCGGGTGCGAGTCTATTTCGGTGCCTCGGGTCTCGTGACGGTGGACCACCGAACCGCGTCTCCGGCGCCAAGGGAGCAGGTCGAAGGCGGTGCTCGTTCGCCTCAAGCCGCTATTCCAGCTCGTTCCAGCACTGGTGCTGACGCTCGGGACAGCAGCAACTGCTCCTGCACCTCTTGCTGCAGCTGCAGCTGCTGCTATCCGTGGCCGCAGGGATACGTACCCTGTTTCTATCAGCCACAAGTGTTGACTGCTGGTGTGGTGCTCTCTCGCTACCCAAACGGCCACCTGGTCTTTTCTGGTGCTGAATCCCACTGGGCAACGTTTTCGGACGGTGCGTGTCTGGTATGGTACCCTCGTCGGTTCAGCGCGGGCCCGTGTTAGGCGACTCGTGGTCAGTTTTGGAGCGTCGCTGGCGACCCTGGTCGATGCGGTCGCACCGGTGGTCTGTAGGGAGCCGCCTCCGCTCCGCTGGGCGCACTAGACTGAACACCACGGGGCTTCCGACTGCTCCAGAGCGAACGCGGGTTCGGTTAAACTCGAGAGTTTGTGCGACAAAAGAGCGTGTGTTTCTCCTTGCTCTGGTCGTCTTGGGTGTGTTTTGCATTCTGTGGTTCGGTTATCGCCGCTGGTATGCAACTGTCGAGTTTGCTGAGGTGCCTTTACGGAAGCTGAAAGCTCCACGCACACTTCTGGATGACGCCGCACCTCTTTCCGCATAAAGTGGAACGGGTCTTCTGACTCGGATGTAGACTTGATACGGTTCGGTCTGTCTTTTCTGTTACCAACACCAACATATGTTGGCTTTTTCTGCGACTGCTTTGTTTTTCGTCTCTCCTATCTCCGGGTTTGAATACGCTGGTCTCTCATTTACCTCTGGTGCCGTAGTCAGCAGTTGATGGATGTTGATGGCAGCGCTGAGGTGCTGATATAGACGCTTCCAGCTCTTTTCTACGCATTTTATGCACAGGGGGGTCGTCGCGATGTAGTGCGTTGCTCGTCAGTTCCCTACTGATTGTGTTGAGGCTCGGGACGTCTCCGCCAGCGGTGACACATGGCTATGGTCAGGTATTCTCGTTCGTCTACCGTACCGGTTCCTCTGCGCGCCTTGGTCTTGCGCTTGCACATTTGCTTCATCGCTCGTTAGCTGCCAGGGACGGGTATCGCTGGCTCTCGTCGATTTCTAGTTCCGTTAAACGCTCCGCATGCTGTATCCTATGATCGCTGGCTTCCTCTGGGCGAGGGCCTCGGAGCGTACAAGTTCTGTTGCAGGCGTGAGCGCACGCTCGTCCACTGGGTAGCCCGCAGTGTGCTTCACCTCACACGGTCCTGATGACGTTGTAGGTGGGGTTCTACCATGCGGTATGAGATAAAGTGCATCTGATGACGCCTGATTTGTTCGCTGCAGGTATCGGATCAATAGCAGAGATTGTGGAATGTGATGTTGTCCATGATCGAACACAGACCGGAACGAGGATCCAGACTGGAGATCGCGTTGAGAACGTTCAGTCATCCTACGCGTTCTTCATCCAAAACGGCGATGCCATCTCCACAGGAGGCAATCACCTTGATAACCAAACTCCGACTCCAAGACCTCTTTCCGTGCGACTCCAAGAGACAGGAGCCCCTGCGAGCACATGCCCTGACAGGTACCCTCCGGGAGTCCAGTGTCGTTTCGTCGATGACCACGAAGCGTGATGGATTTGTGTTTTGAACGGAATCGATGATTTCATGTGACAAGTTCAGTGAACTTTCCGTATGAGCAAGTGAACAGGTCGTCAATGGACGTCATCAAGTTACCCGCATCCTCGTCATTTCAGCAGCGCGAATGACTGTGTCTACAACTTCCGCTGAAACAGAAATGTCGACAGTATGAAGCGCGCGTGATCCGAGCATGCCACGCAGAGAAAAAGTTACAGCGTGGAAGCTTTTACGAATGAATGAGATCTTTGTATCAGTTACTATTCGAAATTTTGATATAGGGTGTGGCGCATATTTCGAATCTGGCAATGGCACGAATTCCAGCGGCAGACAAGGGATGCAGCCGGTAGGAAAACACGACCTTGACGCCTCAAACGATCTATGAATCCAAAAGCATTGACTGCTGCAGCTCCAATAGAGAAGCCGTAGATCTGAAACCAATTTCCGAACAATCTCAAGGCAGGAACAGAGCGATCAGTTCAGGCCTCCATTTCAATCTGATATTTTTGTGGTTGGTCCTATCTTGACGATACGGCCCGCTCTTGTCCATCGTTGGCGTTAGGGCCCGGCGAGGTACCCGTCTGACAATAGGTTTCGCGGTCGTGGTGCTTTCGTGAGCGCAAGTCTCGCGCTCCATTCGTTGCTAATAATGATGGTAATGAACTTCTCGCAGCTGGTGCGGGAGGTTTGCGCACGCGCCTCACACTAGCATCGACGATCCTTCATCTATGAAGCGGATGCTTTCAACCTAGAAATCAGGTGCGCTCCTGCCTTCATTGACAAGCATATTCGTGAGGCAAAGCGTGGCGTCAGCTGCCCAGATCAATGACTTGAGAGTTGCAGTCCAGTGCTGCGCTGCGTCCTCTGCAACCCCGAATGGATGGTGTCCTCATGCGCTGGTGGAAACCGCGGCCTTCCAGACTGTGCAGGTGCACTCTTGAGAATCACCACGCCATGCAAAGCGAGGAACCGTCGTCGTAACCGTACGTCTCGCGCATGCCAAAGTCATATCTGATGCCAGAAAGGGTCAAAAGTTCAATAGCTAGGCTCCACGACAACGTCATGCATGCCGCTTGTTCCGGAGTCGAAAAGGTATTTCGCTATCCGGTGTTGCAGGAACGCCCTAGCACGGGCATTTAGCACGAGACGATGGTGTAAATGGTCTGGAGGCAGTTTCTTCTGCACAGCAAGCTCGTTCAGAGAAATGATATCGCTGGTGTTCGGCACGTGTTGTCCCGAGTGCGGCGCGAATAGTGGCAGCGCCAGCAGCACCACGGACGACAGGGCGGAAGCATTCCCTGATCTTCGGGTCCTTTCGTTTATGCTCTCTGAAACGCATCATCGTTTGTGCAACCTGAGCTGCATCGTCCCGCAGACGATACCACGATCCCTAGATTCGACGCTTAACCAGCGAAAGAAACGTCATTCGATCCCCGGACGAAACCCGCAATGAGCTCGGCGTCCGCGGTTCTGCTCACTAGCTCGAGTTTCTAGTCCCATCCGATTGACGAAACCGGAACCGGGGGAATGCCGAAACGTCTGCACAGGAGCGAATGTTTGCTGTTTGGTGAACATCGCTTTCCATGTATGCACACGGGGATCTCTGGCGCTACGCCACGACGGGCTCCCATCAAAAATCCGAACCTTGGCAATGCTCCGAGATGTGGCCTCCAGTGATCCTTAGCGCAGTCGCCTGCTTGGGTCATAGAGAACCCTCGCGATCAATGGACCATTTAGCGCGTCTCGGTGAAAGCGATTGCTACTGTGGCTCTCGTCCACGGTTCGAGCATGAAAGTACGTGTTCATTGCACATCCACACATGTACATGCGGATGTGCCCATACAAACACATGCAAGCCCACACGCCTACTAACATACAAGACACGAGGCCGCAACATGCCTCCAAACCTCGCTCTGAGCAAAGAGCAGCTTTCGATGGTATGCGGTGCGTCCCAGAATCCTATCTCGCATCCGAGGCCTTGCAAAGACTCTGGTCGCTACCCGAACCTCATTCGGAAGCCGACATATCTCCCTCCGAGGCGGAAGCTGCATCAAAAGGCGTCTCTTGCGCTGACGCAGTTGTCGAAAGAGAACTCGCTTCGCTGTCTCGTCTATCGTCGGTCGTCTCAGGCAGTAAAAAGTGCTCGGAAAAGGCCTGCCAGCCGTATGAAGTATCAGGTTGACCAAGGTTCGACGACGACAACGACAACGACGGGATGCTCAGTGAAGCCTGGAAGCTGCGTGACCGGGCCTCGAGGAGACGAGAGCGTTCTGCGCGTGCTCGAACATCCGATGCTTTGGCCTTTGCGGCTCTTCGCTCTTGTATCAGGTTAAAAAGCTGGACAGTGCCTCGAGTAGCAGTGCGCAGTAAACTCAGTTCCAGCTCAACGTCCTCTGATGGATCAGGCAAGCGGCGGTACCCAAGCTGCTGTCGTGCGAGCCTTCGAGTCCGTTTCCAACGCGCCTGGAGCGCCTCCGTCTGTGCGTCTAGGGAGAGCGCGTCCTTCGCGGCATGTGCTGGCGGTCGCGGAGAAGGACTCGCAACCGCATGCTCCGAGTCATCCGTCCGAATAACCTCTTTTAACTTGCTGACCAGCAGTTTGCGGGCGTGATCGTCGAGTGCTTGTGGTGAGCGCGCTGGCAGCGGCCCCTGACGGCCCCGCAGCCTCTTCGGTGCTGATGCCATAGAGAGGCCCCTGGAAACAAACGTCTTTCAAAAGAAAAACGTTGCTGCCAGTGGTACAGTAGTGGCGAGAAACCCGCGCTAGACAAAACATCTCCAACTAACGTGCAGACGCCTCTGTCTTTTTGGACCGGCCACCTACTACTGCTTCCAACTTTTTCTCATATAGTTCGACTTTGAGAGGTTGTCCAATAAAGTTCTCTCTTGTCTACTCTGGAGGTCTGTTCTCCAGCACCGCACATCTCCGTATACTGGTAGCGGCGTTCAGGTCTCGGTTCACAAACTCCATACGTTTCTTGCCATCACTGGTTGTACTTAATGACGCAAGCAATCCTCGCACTTTCGCTCTCCTTTCCATTTGCTCTTCCATCAGCGGTCCATACTTTTTTATATCCTCAGGGCTCCGCTGGCACTTTTCCACCTCGACTTTCTGAAGTTTGCACCCCAGTTCATGGTGTGTATAGGACGTTCGAAACTCATCTATCGGTATCGTAACAAAACGCCGTGCACACTCCTTGTACGATCTTGTCGTTGGAGCTGGTGTAGTTCCTTTTTGGGTCTTCCAGCGCCATGCTCTCCCGCCTATGTGGAAAGGGATCCTGGAATTGGACTCTAATCAGTACAGCGACCGCTCTCGTTGGAGCATGCATGATCGCTTTGCGCATATGAAGCGAAGACAGATGCAAGGTTTCTGAACTTGTTCTCCATCCTGCATCTGCCTTCCGTCCGGTGTCTGCTTCAACATGGACAGTATCGCATTCTGCAGATCCTCTATACCATGGAATCGCCTGCACGTTCAGCGGACAGAGCACTTGTCGTGTGTATCACCTCGATGAAGTCCGTGATTGTAGGGCATAGCACCTAGCGCGAAAAAGGAATCGGGTATCAAGCGGAGCCCTCTGTTCCCATCAAGGTCATGTGCCGCGCTATAAAAAAGTCTTGACGCACCATCGTGCGCGCTAAAATGGAGAATTAGTTGTCGATAGACGGAAACACCTCACCATAGCGCAATTTCACCGCAGTGACGGCTACACCGAGGAGTTGTCCCACGAAGATGCAACTGAAAAGTCAAGCGTAGATCGTAACGTCTGCCGATACATGAAATAAGTCGGCACCTGCCGGAAGCAGCGCAATCGGCACATCAACGCTATCATCAGCATCCTTAGAGTGCTGATAAAGGAGCTGGAGGCAAAAGGAGTGACCGGTTTACTCAAGTTAGGATGTCAGGGAGAGGAAAAGGAAGCAGTCGCATAAAAAGTCCACAAAGGCGGGTGTTGATCAAACTGGAAACAGACCCAGACTTCATCAACTGGGTTCGTGTTCGAGAAACGACCCCATACTATTCTACGCTTAAATGGATACAATACATAGCGCTGGGGGATATCCAGCCGCTCTTCCAGAGCGGTGTGATTCCCCGTCGCCCTGCATGACACATCGTCTAGTGAAAGCGTGCGCCTCGATACGCACCTATGACGCCCTGCATTCTCGCACCATATACGCATGCGACGCGGGTAATTCTGCATAGGTCGCACTGCGATCAAGCGCAACGTGCATCACAAGTCGAATGCAGCAGGATCATCCCGGATGGTGCAGTGCGAAAGGGCATCGCATATGCGCCCTCTGCATTGATCCGATGTGTATGATGTATCCGCGTCGGTTGTAGCGTCAGAGGATACCGTGCCACGCGGAGTCAGTTGGGGCTCGTGCGTTAGCACTCCAGACGCCAAGGCACTCGCTTGCATCTCCACATGAGACAAGATGCACACAGGTCTCAGATACGATTTACAGTGCAGATGGTTTACGGGAACCAGGCTCGAGGCGCTGTACTGGCGACAACCGACATTTATTGCGAGTGTCGTCGCATGGCAAACCGCTTCTTTTTCGTAAATATACGTTTCCCCCTGAAATAGACTCAAATGTTATTTGCTCCAATATGTAAAAAGGATCAGTGTAGCTTCCATCATCACCATCACCATCGCCATCATAAAGCACGAGATACTGGGTAATGTACACGCCACCATCACCACCAATTTACCATGGCGTCCATCCGACGACGATGCGGTGTGTCCTTTTCCACGATATCCGTGAACAGCTGTACGGCATTGAACAAGCGTTCAGCGGCCGAAGCTTTCAGTGGTCTGGGCGGTATGTGAAGCGCGGGCTTTGCCAAAAAAAGCGGATAAAATGTACACGAGAAGGTCGTTACCGGTGCTTCAGAGTCTGCAACGATAGTGCCAAATAGAGTCGCCGGCAACTTGCCTCTCGAGACCGCACTTGAAAGTCAGACATCCGTTATTAGCCGAGTCAGACAAGTCCAGACTAGTACAGTATGTGTATTCTGCAACGAGCAGTGTATCCAAGGCCTAACAAGTCAAGGCACTACTTGAGCAAAAACGCGCGGAAAGCGAATCACACTGTTTCTCCATGCGTACGTGCCCGTCAGGGAACACAGAAGCGCGCATCACGACACTGCGGATTCGTTGCACGCACAGGCGGCGAAACGCCACACTCACCAACCTTGTTTGGGGTCGCATAGCCACTGCTTAAAAAGGGTGCCATGCCATGTGCTCCAGCGAGCGGTGATGGAATCGCGACCCCGTGATGACCCGGCGACGGAGCAGTATACGAGTTTGCGCGCCTGATAGCAACAGGACGCACGCAAAGTGGCTCCGCTGCACATTCTACTGTCTCATCGATACGAAACGTAGGATGCCATGCCCGCCACTCGGTTTGCATGCCGGCTCCAATGGTCGGCGATGAAGAGAGCGGCGACGAGCACGTCGAGCCCAAGGGTGGCGGCGGCGGTGTCAGTGAATGCACTGACTGTGATGAGGACGAGCGTTGCAGAATCAACGCTGCACTGGAGCTGCTGCTGCTGCCGCCGCCACCACCACCACTACCACCACCAAAACCGCTCGGTCGCCCGGATACGACCGACCCCCGCGTGACGCCGGCACTCCAGCGACCCCCAGGTCGCACAGCAGCCTGAGCCGTGACTGCTTCGCTTTCCAAAGCGTTTGCCTCCTCAACCCCGTTGATATAAAGTCCGCTCACGCCGAACGCGTTACCGCCAGTGCTTGACGTCTGCCATGAACCGCTGTTGCACCATGCGGCTGCGGAAAACGCCACAGGCCACCGCGGTCTCGGACACTGCAACTCGGGGCCCGCTGGTGACGATATAGCACTCGCCGAAGCGCCCCCAAAACACGGGGCATTATTAGTCGGCGAGGGAACCACTCCAGGTGTTACCGAGCGCACCGCTGGTGGCGCGCTCTGCCGCAGGCCGTACTGGCTGATCGGCGAAGGCGAGCGCGAACGCCTCGTTGCCGCTAACGACGCAGCTGACGAAGTTCTCGACGCTGACCGAAGCGATCCGACAGCACTCACACCACTCATACTCAACAGCTCTGTGGAGCGACACGGTGTCTGCATAAGCAAGAAAACAAACACAAGACGGAGGTCGCGCACCGATCCGCACGCACGAACACACACAATTCGTCTTGCGTCTGTTTGTTTCGTGATGCGCACAACGCAGTTCTCCAGGTCGCAAGATCGAGCTGTTCAACGATCCTAACGATACACGATACTGATCTGAAGATGCTGAAAACTTACGCAAACCAGAGCTCGTACACTTGCTTGAACACGAGCTGGCGCTCAAGCGCTCAAGCGAGCGAAGGAACAAACAGGGAAACGCCTCCCGGCCGTTGGCCTGTTCCGAACGCTGCGAGCGCCGGCGATCGAGGTCGACGACGCGACGGCGGCGTTTCCGGCCGCCTGGGGAGCGCGCGCGCTCGCGCCTTTCCAGGCTCTCCCTAGTAAAAAATCTGTTCTTCTGATGATCGCATAGGCGGCGATGCGTTTCTGTGAGCGCGCGCTCGCGCCTTTCCAGGCTCTCCCTAGTAAAAAAATCTGTTCTTCCGATGATCGCATATGCGGCGATGCGTTTCTGTGAGCGCGCGCTCGCGCCTTTCCAGGCTCTTTCTAGTAAAAAAATCTGTTCTTCCGATGATCGCATAGGCGGCGATGCGTTTGTGTGAGCGCGCGCTCGCGCCTTTCCAGGCTCCCCCTAGTAAAAAATCTGTTCTTCTGATGATCGCATAGGCGGCGATGCGTTTCTGTGAGCGCGCGCTCGCGCCTTTCCAGGCTCTCTCTAGTAAAATATCTGTTCTTCTGATGATCGCATAGGCGGCGATGCGTTTCTGTGAGCGCGCGCTCATATGCATTGCGGAGATCGCTGGACCTTTTTTCGTTTGACAGGCCGTTTCCATGGACCATGGATGCTAGATTGTGAGATGGATATTGGCTTTTGGGAAAGCGTCCATGATAGTACACCCTAGCTTGAAGTTCCATTTTTCAGACTTTCTCTCGGATGTACTGGTTATGTCGTATGCTCTGTCGTGCACCTAACCTTTTGTGATGCACCTGCAGGTGCGCTTACACCGCTGGTGCATATGCAGTACGGAGACAGAACGGCTATGCGATACCATTAAGGTATTCGGCTCCAGGCGTGCTTCACTGGTCACAGAATCGGGATCCTTCATTATTCTGGGAGCCTGCAGGCTGTGCAGACAGACCAACTGCCTGTGATAGCACGAAGCGATATGCTGGGAGACCATTGCGACCAGGGACATATCTTGATGCAGCCGCCCCGCCCCTAGTCCCAGAACAAACTGCGTTCCGTAAGAGTTGCTCAGATCGCGCCATAGCACTCGGCACTGGCGAGATCATGAAGCACGGGCTTCGTAGACTCGTGTGGGTCACGGGACCTTCCTAATGAAAAGGCAAACTTTCGAGAATACTGATGGCTGTTCAACGTTTCGACGTCTGCCGTGGAGAGAAAGCAATTGGTATTTCGTTGCTCATACATAGTTCGCTTCTGTTTTTGGATGTCGCGGTGATCGCTTCCAACGGAGCTAGCGTCATAGCGTTGTACAAAAGGCACGTAGACAGATCGAAATGGCTCGACTTTTTCTCGAGCCTGGAACTTTCCTCTGGTACTTGTTTCATCGCGGACAACATCTTGTACCGCATATCCTCTATCGAATGGAGCAGCACGCACTTGTGCATGTGGAGCGGGCAGCACGCTCGCCGATGGATCCGTCCAGAACAAGTCCGGGATCGTTGTGTACCTCACCGGGTGCGGAAACAGACGAGTGCATCGTGCGGAACCCTCTGTACACGTCAAGGGCATCTACCGAGCGATGAGGCAAGAGATCACGTACGACAGGACGACGCTGGGAAGAGGACGCGCGATCGATACGTGTGGAAACACCTAATCAGAGCCAAGTTTCATCGCAGCGACGAGTACACCGCGGCCCTATACGAAGAAGATGCAACTGGCAAGCGAAGCGCAGACCGCAACTATCGTCGGTACATATCATGCATCGAAAGCGACCCGGGGCAGCGAAATCGGTACCTGAACGCTGCCAGCAACATCCATCGGCTGCTGTCAATCGTTATGGAGAGAAGGGAGAGACCAACCTATGGAAAGCCAGCGATACGCCAAAGAAAAAGGAAGCAGTTGAAGAAAAATCCCGCAAAAGCTGGTGCTTCTAACGATGGGGAGAGCCCCAAACTTTCGCATGTATGCCCATGTCACATGAGAAGACCTATTCCATTCTATGCTGACGAGGATTCATCACTGTTCGTGGCGCTACAGCTACCCTCGTGAACACCAAGCATATAGATGCGACGAAAAAGGCAGCGAATACCATGCAACCGGGCGTCTTGCGCCCAGGTCGACTGACGTTGCTAACGCTAGGCGCTGTTCGGGTGGCTTTGGCGGAAGCTGTCTCTCTGCAGGATTCCGCTCTTGCATCGGTATTTCGGGTTTCTGGCACGAGCTGGGCAAACGTTTAGGGCGCATTTATTTCATTGATAATGCTAGAACATGTTGCCTTAAATGCACTTGCAGCCTGTCACTGCAAGCATTCAGTTAGGCAAGCAACGATTTCTCCCGTGGGCATCGCCATGTGCTGACGCGAAAAACGATTCAGTCAGTGATGCGGCCTTCCGCATCATTCCGGCATCCGAGAAATTCGCACACAGCCTGGCGTGCTCTCTCGTCCTATGATCCAAATGAGTAAATGCTTCGACGAAAACAGCATCGGATGTCGTCTCCATTTCATGTGCAGTCAACGGTGGGGGAGCGCTCCAGCTCGAGCATCAAATGCAACGAGAACAACTACAAGTCACCGCAATGAAATACATCATGGATAACCGAGTCAATCGTTCGTGGCAGAAACAGCGTCGTCTTGTGTCCAGCGTCACTCGCTGGGGCGCGTCCACAGCTCGTTATTTGGATATTCTGGGGTAGCGGGCACGCGACCAGCGGAATCACAAAGTTTGGCACAATATGTCCGATGTCTTCATTATCAAGAACGACCGCACCATCGGCATTGCGAATGCAGCCGTCCAAGGAACGTCCAGCGGCATGTTTCGCAGTCTTCAGGGCATGTCGCGCATTACCACGAAAACAGTTTGACCGGATGCGAAAATGCGCGATAACCAGTCTCAAATGTTAATGGAATGATGCCGCTGAGAATGCCGCATCGCATTTGGTGCGCATTGAGCGTGGAGCGAATCCCAGGTAACGACCTCGAGCGTTCCAACGCGACATTCAGAACAGGAGACCTTCCATGCACGAGCTCGCTGCATGAACTCTGCAGGGGCTATGCGCACAAACCCATTGACCGAGCGAGCGAGAAAGGTTTTCTCCCCGAAAACTTCGAATCGATCGCACAAAAGCGCGAGCCACCCCGGTTTCGCTTTGTTGGCGTACACGAAGCATCCCGTCCCCGTTTCTCCCAAGCTGCTGCTTTGGCATCCCAGCGTCTCTGTAGAAAAGTGTAAACGATGAAGAAAATCGCACTTGAGGGAGCAATATAGAGCACGCGTGGAACGATTCCCCGGAAAAGAGCCCGCGGTTGCGTTCGCAACAGCTGCCAGAGCGCGTCTCCAGCGTGACGATACGTTCGATCCGTCATCAAGCGTGTCTTAATCACATCTAGTGGAGTCGTTACCGCTGCAGTTAAACAGCCTGCATACGCTCCAACTGCAAGATTCTCCAAAGGTGTCAGTGCTCGCCGTCGATAGCGTTCGAGGCGCTCTCGTGCGTCCTCGAAAAGAAGCAGCTGAATCGCCCGAAACGGAACATCGCGAGCGACCTGACCACTGTAGCCTCGATAAAAACCAGCGATACCATATTGTCGCCAGTTCTGGCCAATGACCTGCCAAACGGTAGCCGCTTGTGCCGCCCTGGTCCCAGTGTTATGCATATTTTGTAGCTGCTGCTTAATGAGCTCGCTGGGGGTCAGCCACAGCGAGCCGGTGAGGTCACCGAGCACCGCAGCAAGCATCCACCGAAGCCGCCGAGACGCTAGACCCCATTCCTCGAGTGCCTGCTTATAGCACTCGTATGTACCAAACGTCAGAGCACCATACGGCACCTGACCGAACAGTGTTGAACCTAGTCCCCGATAGAAGTGGCCCTGGGTCAGGACCTTGCGCAGGGCCTCGCGCGGACCCAGCGCTGCAGTGTCTGCACTCTGCAGACGTGTTTTAAGCGTATCCAGCGGGAACATGGCTACTGTGGACGCAGCTCGTGCCACCGCCGATGCCGCCAGGGAAACACGATTCGTCCATAGCGTTGAGCCGAGTCGCTCGAACGCCACGAGTCCGGAGCGTTTCGCTTCGGGCGCTCCGTGGTACACGCCCCCGGTACCTGGAGATGTCGCGGTTATCAAGGCCGCGCAAACTGCTATGACGTCATCCTCGTTCATAAAATCATCATACTCGGATGTACGCGCCATGATTTTCCTGAATGAGCACCGATCAGACGTGAATCCAAAAGTGGAGTCAGGATTCCGGCCTCGTTCGGAATACAGCTTCATTCGAGTACGGCACGGGTAACTGCGTGCAGTTGTTTCGCAGTGTTCCGGCCGCCTCAAAGTTGGAAGAAGAGGCGTTCGAGTGAGTGGCCCCATCCGTTCTGGCCTTGGTTCAGCGCTGACCTAGATGCTTCCCTAGCAAGTTCCACAACAAAGCCCAGTATCAAAACAACATGAGCCTGCGGATGCGTTCAGTGCCGCACGACGCATCGCAGCAGCGCATCGGCTTGAAGCGCAGCGTCGTAGAACGCTGCGGAGAAACTGGTACCAGGAACTCGGTACTGGACTTCATCCTCGTACCACAAGGGTCACTGAATGGATCGAAGCCCTGTCCCAAGTGGAGGTTTGGTCGACGAGTTGTCTAAAGTTGACTGATTTGGAGTGGAACGGTCACTTGGCGCCTGCCCGCGAACCGTACGTTCGCAGTAGAGAGGGTTCTGGTTCGATCAAACGTTTCCCCGCTGTAGACAGCAGCGCCAGCCCGCTGTCACTTGCGACTCTCGGCTCTAGTGCCAAGCAGTGAACAACACGTCGAAGTGTGACGGCAATCAGAGGCACCAAGGCAAGACAGGTATTTACGCTGTTCACTGCGCTATACCCGTGCCCGAGGCCTGCACCTATGACGCAGCGCACGGGAGACGACGTTTTCCTGGGCGCAGCAGGCGAACCTGAGCTCTTGGTGGTGCTCCTCGACTGTAACTTGGCTGCCTGGGCGCGCACCGGGCCCGCTGCCTTCCCTGGTGCAGTGAAGGCGTGTTTTGCGCTGGTGCGTCTTCTCGCGGTGGCGCGACCTCTGCTTCAGGTTGCTTGGCTGGGCTTCCGCGAACGAGCCCACACGCGTTGGCTGAAGCCCGTGCAACCGCTGGCCACGGACGACTTTGCATACCTCCACAGCTTGCAACAGGTTACGGATGAAGAGACGAGTCTACAGGGTTTGTATGCGCTCCCGCAGTTGGGTAAAGCCTTGCGCGAGTTTGCATGCATGAAGCTGAGCGAAGCAGTTTCGGTGGAAGGCGCAGCTGCGGAGGACGCTGCTCCCGGTGAACCGCTGCTGCAGACGAAGCAGTCGTCTGCCGCAAACACGGAACAACCAGCGCAAGTTGTCGCTGTAGAGGCGGATCAGCTAGACAGCCAGCAGGTGGCTGCTAGCTCCGCTGACGTTCTCGTCTATCCATCCAATGTTTCCGTTGCGCTGCTGGAGACAATTTGCAGCCTTCATGCTAGAGGCTGGTTTCCGGAACGAAAACCTTCCTTCGGATACGCAGTTGGAGATCCATTACGCTCCGAATCGAGTCAGGATCCCGAGCAGTTGTCACCTCGGGCCCGACTGGTGGTGATCTCGGCTCCGGGTCCCTTTGATGTTGCGGAGTCTGTCCCGCTGTGGAACGCAGCATTTTGCGCACAGCAGCACCAGCTGCTGGTCGACGTCGTACGCATCGAAGCCACCTCTGAACCAGGCACGAAGCCTGAGGCACGTGCTGCTCTCCAGCAACTTGCTTACGCTACCCAAGGCATCTATCTCGAGTGTCGTTGCACTTGTGCGAAGCTGTTCACGCATCTGGCAACATACATTGTACCGAATAGGCTGGAGCGGCGTTACCTCACGCGCCGCATTCCTGAGTTGGGGTCGTCTGCGTCCGGAACGGAGCGTTGTGGTGTTGTCGAGTCCGTGGATTTGCGAGCAACCTGTTTTCAAAGTGGGAAACTCGTTCACATGGGGTACGTCTGCTCGCGATGTCTCAGTGTATACAGCACGCCCCAGGCTGCGTGCATCGTGTGTGATGCACGTCTGGATGCTGCTGAACACCCAGAGAAATGAGTAGGTCGCAGCTTTGAGGACCGCGTCCCTGTCTGGCGAGTCGTATCGGCACTCGTGAACTGCCAAGCACTGATGACAGAGGTGCTATGGGCAATCGCTATGGTATTCGAACTGGAGACTCGGACGAGCCAGGTGCAGGTTCTGCGCTTGGACGCAGTCCGCTGGTGCTCAGCGAAATCAGTAGCCGTTTCACTGGTGTTAGACGATTTGGATTCAGGAAGATCGAAGAGTGGATCACCATTATCTTTCACCGATTACCAAGGAAGTTGGTTTCCGCGCTTACACACACCACGGTGGCCTTGCTGGAGAGCTAAAATAGTACCATACCAGTGCTTTGGACTCAGAAAAAACTACTCACTTCTCTCCTGATCAATGTTTTGCTTCTCATCATGAGACCACAGCGCTTGAGCACAACGCCCAGTCTGGGTACTGATTGATTCCAAAGGCAAGTCCGCTAGACACGAAGCCGATGGACGTTCCCGAAGCACGCGACATTTCCAGATGTTGATCGATGCGTCCAGATCTCGATGCAAACCGTGCTTGTACGCATGATTTCGAATAGAATCACTCGATAGCAAGCCGCTCGTGTTCGAATTCCTCGCCATCTGGCATTTGCTCTGGGCACCAAACACAATCCCGTGTATCCGTCTTTGTTTCATCGACGTATTATGCAAGTGATTCGGCGCACATTCGTGCTCGTGATGTGTTTTTGCCGTCCTGGACGCGTCGATGGGCATCGAAAACAATGGATGCCTGCATTCGTTTTGCGCTCTCGTCGAGAGAGCAGGAGTGAAGTCACGGCGCGCGACACCAGGTCCTTGGTCACCACAGGCTAGCACCATCCGACGCGAGTTGTCGGTCATTTCTTTTCCCAGCTCATAGAACATATCTGCGAATGAACGCTTCTCTTCGTCGTACGAGAAGCGTTCTCGTTGGCAGCCTCGGCGGCGCCTCGTGAACTCGTGTCAAAGGTCATCATCGCATGCAATTCGGACGCTCTTGAACTCTGCGAATGGAGCGCACGAAATACCCTTCTTCACTCGGTACGCTGCTCAGGGCGTCGACATGGGACCTGACACCCTTGCACCATTTGTTGGCATGCCTCCGGGTGTCTGTTACGCTCGAATATCGATTATACCGATCTCTGGAGAAAGCAGGTTGTGTGGCATCCTCCGTGCCGAGCATTCGATGCTGTGCAAAGGATTGATCGTGAAAAAGGACAGAGTACTGTGGATTGATGGCAGCACCGCATCTGGAACTCCTGTGAGCGGCCTGTTAACGAGGTGTGTCAACTCGAAAAGGATCGATCGTGAAAAATGACAGAGTACTGTGGATTGATGGCAGCACTGCATCTGGAACTCCTGTGAGCGGCCTGTTAACGAGGTGTGTCAACTCGAGGGAAACCAGGCGAGCCGCCCTCGTCTAAGAAGCCACGGGACTCATTTTGGTGGCCTGCGTCTCACGTTTGGGCACAGTCTCACTGTCGATTTGTTTGCAAGCGAAGTCTTGATAACGATTCTATGCTGCTGTTTTCCGCTTGGACAGTTTCCCCTTCCTTATTTTCCTGGTGCTCTGTTCCGAAGGGCGCCCCACTCCTTCGTCTGGTGGTTTTTCCCGTTACTCCCTTACGCGGCAGGATTGCATGGGTATAGCCGCTGCGCTCTACATCCGTGTGTTTTTCCGCGGGACCTAGACGCTGGGGGTGAACGGTGCATCCGAAACTCGTCTGTTCTATACATGTATCTGCTGTTCTTCAGGTAGCTTCTCGTCAACTTTTCGGTCGCGAGCATGCCAGTGAACTGAAAAGCACCCCTTCGCTCCCACTTACGCACGACAAGAGGAGCAACAAAATCGTTCGGAGCTGGTGTGCGGGGTACCAGTGGACGACATATCGACGGACGCTGTCACAAATACCAAAGGCTTGTCCATTGGTTCATGCGTATACGCATGGTCTTTGACATCAGAGAAGACGCCTTGGACTGGACTGAACGATGGAAAATGGCCGCGCGTGAAGCGCACTTCAGCCCCAGACGCAGCTGGTTCCTCCTTGAACGCTTTTGAGTGATGGAAAATGCCGTTGTCTACAAGCAGAACAGAAGAATGTCAGAAGGAGAAGGTGCAAAGGGCGCTTCCACGAAGGATGATGTGGTGAATGAGTCTGTACATTTGGCAATGCGTACGTTACCATACCGTCGAATCACCGCTCGGGTTGAGGTTGTTGAAATGCTCGCTTGATTCTTCTTCACGAACAGCGGTACGCCCTATTTCGAGTATCGACATACAGGTCTGCCAATTTTCTCGGGAATGAATCCTCATCGATTGAGACGAACACCCGTTACTCCATGAAGAGGCATTCGCATTTCGTTAGGAAATCAGTAGTGCGTTATTCATCGCACGAAGGTCTCGCATAGATGCAAGCTTTTTTCTTTGCCTATCGGTGTCTCTATATCACCGTTCGTATCAAAGATATGGAAACCTGACATCCTGTGGCTTGTTCAGTAGTATTGTTTACAGAACCTACGGCGTACAGAGTATTGACGAGGCGACTGTCGTCTTGGCAGCGTCTGATTGTCTCTGTCTCAGGTGCACGGCCTCAGGAACAGGGCCTAGGAAAAGGCTGGTTTATCTGCCTACTCAAGGTAGGATAACTGAAGTGGACAAGTAAGCTGCATTTCGCAAGCTACCAGTGTAAGCGTAGAGCCTGTCGAGGGCCTTTCTGCAGTCTATGGAATGCAATCCATTTGCTGGATACCTGCGAGAAAAACGAACAACAAGAATAAAAGTGGCGTACTGGTACAGATGTTCCGGCATTCACCACACTAGGCATAACGACAACAACTCGGGGGATTGCAGTGTGACGCCTGCTTTATGCATCGGACACTGATTCGCATCCTGTCGTTTCTATCGGGAAAAGTGAGCGTATTCGTAACAGCAGGGTAACGTGACTTTTATGTACATCAGAAACTGATTCGCAGAATGCCATCTCTGTTGGAAAATGTGCGTTTCTTCGACCCAACGAGACATTCCATGTGAAATGGCACCATAATCACGAGGCTTGGTTTGGACAACGCGCAAGTGAACCTGCGCGCTCGTCAACTTTGCATTACAATACGATGCACAAGCACCGGAACTCTGTTGTCGATGACGAAGAACACATAGCCCGTACTAGAGCCTACCTCACTATCGCCAATCCTATGGCGTACAGTGGACGACTCCTTGGATCCAGGCGGGCTTTGAACACATAGATAGATGCATCCCTAGACGAAAAGGGTTCCGACTCCCGCATTGAAACCCTGAGGTGAACGTCCCAGTGCATCCAGCTGAATTCGAATCTAGCGCAGGTACGTGCAGGAATCACGCTCCTCCATCCTGTGTGTACCGGCGACGCAGCGTAAACCCAGCGGTGCCTTGGATTCCTAGGATAAGCCCTCTAGAACAGAGCTGGAGTCGAATCCGTCGCTAATCCGTCTTCATAACGAGTTATCCTGCGACGCACTATTCACCCGTCGATGCCGTAGACTCTTGCGGTAAACGTTCTACTGCACATTTTGAGTCGCTTCTTGCGCAGGTACATCGGACTCTCCTCCGTGTCGTGTGCGCCCGTGAAGCAGCATGCACCCGTGAACGATAACTGGCTTTATCGCTGGCAAAACCTCTTGCACCGCGCTTGGCTTACCAGGCAAGTTTATAACCAGCGCGGAGCCACAGACACCGGCTCCGTACCGCGATAACGCTGCCATAGGTGTGTACTGAAGCGAAACTTGAAGCATGAGGTACGACAGACCCCAGACGCTCCTGCCTTCACAAGCCTCCAGCGTCGACTCCGGTGTAACGTCTCGAGCGGAGATCCCTGTTCCCCCCGTGGTGACAATGAGGTCGACCGGCTGCGGCGGACCAGAAACGCTACTGGCGCCGTCGTCTTCTCTAGAATCTTGTCCGGCTAAGACTCTGATTCGCTTTACAATGACTTGGCGCTCATCAGGTATAACCTCCGACCATGTGACCTGAAAACGAGGTACCGTCGCACCAAGCGCAGCGGCGGATGACTCTTCCAGCAACTGCCTCACCAGCGGTCCCGACTTGTCGCACGCCTGACCAGCAGCACACGAGTCAGAAACTGTGATGACTGCAGCGTGCAGCGTAAACATATGCAAACCGGGAAAAGCTTTCCAAGTCGTAACACTGGCTGAAACAGCGTCCGCAGATAAGCAAGTCGTACGTCGGAGCGGCCTGGTAGCCCTGCTGGTGCTGGCTCGCTCAGCGCATCGACTCTATTCGTTACGCTGCGACGCTTTCAGGTCACGAGGAGAGTGTAGCCCGTGTCCATCTGAAGCAATTTACTGGGACTCCAAAACCAGGGACAGTTGATGGCTGTGGTGCGTCTACTGTTGACAAGTTCTATATGTTTCAGGCGCTGCTACTTGCACGACTGGGCGGTGGGGTCCTCAGCCTCCTCGCGCTGACACTGTCGCTCCAGAACATCTGGCTGCACTTGCGACACTATGTTCGTCCAGAGTACCAGCTTTACATTTGTCGAATCCTAGGTATGGTTCCGGTATACTCGTTGTCTTCTTGGCTTTCTCTCTTGATACCGGAAATGGCGCTGTACTTTGATCTGGGGCGCGACTCGTACGAGGCCTACACCCTGTACTCGTTCGTGGCGCTGCTTATCAACGTAGCGGGCGGGGAACGCTCTCTGGCGTATCTGCTGGAGTTGAAACCCCCCTTACCACACCCTTGGCCCATGAACTGGTGTTTCCAACCGGAGGTACTGGGCGCTCGATTCCTGCAGAAAGTGCGCCTCGCGGTGTTGCAGTTCGTGTTGTTGAAACCGCTCACTGCCGCCGTAGCAGTGCTCCTGAACCGGCACGGTTGGTATGTACAGCCCAAGACGCCAACTGCTTCGCCTTTCTGGTGCTATGGTTATCCGTACATTTGGATTGTGGTGAACCTCAGCGTTTCGTGGGCGCTATACTGGATGGTTATGTTGTATTTGGCAACGGAGGACTTGTTGCAGGCTTTCCGCCCGCTTCCCAAGTTCCTCTGCGTGAAGGCAGTCATATTCTTCAGTTGGTGGCAGGGTGTGGTGCTCGGCTTGCTCGTGCAGTGGCACTGGCTCACCGATGTTGGTGACTTTACCTCCGATAGTGTGGCAACCGGCATTCAGGATCTGTTGATCTGCTTGGAAATGTTCGTGGCAGCCATCGTTCATCATTTCGTATTTTCGTGGCGGGACTTTGAGGACTATGCACCGGATCCCTCACGAGCGGTGCTACGCAACTTTGGAGAGCTTGTCGACATTCGCGATATGCTTTCGGACGCAAAGAATGCACTCTATGGGCCGCGACACGAGAAAGAACTTCGAGACCGCGAACCGATGATTCCGAAAAGCCACCTGACCAGCTTTGGTGAGGTCTATCGGCATTCATCTTCATTGGAAACTGCTGCAACGAATCAGTTCATGTCGGCAGGCAAACGTGAAGACGTCGAAGGTGCTCGAACTGCTCGTGCGCTCCGAGAAGCAGCCAAACAACTTCGACGAACGGATGGATCGTTGCGATGGGAACGCGCACCGGATGCGGCATCGACTTCAGGTTCCACAGCGCTTCCAGAGTCGCTGGCTTTACCCTGAGGATCTTCGAATGCGAAGGCGTCGAGGATGCGAACGAATGCCGCAGCAGCACACGGCCTCGGGAGCGCACGTGCATTGGAGACGAGCATCTTCGCCTAGCGTCTTAGACACGCTGACGGGGTTCTGCTGTGCTGCACTGGTGAGCGCTGCAATGCCTGGAGAGGATCACGGGGCACACGGAGCGTGCGCTGATACTCGTCCCGCCTGCGATAACGCTCCATGAATAGCGATTGCATAGGGAGTAGCGCGTGCGCTTTGCAACCCAAGCTTGCGAGGTTCGGTTCCTGACGTTGCCAGCGACAACCCGATACGTGTAACGTCGGCGTTGAAAACATTGAATGGATGCCGTGCGGCCAGAAGCCGACCCAAAAGACCGTGCGTTTGCTTTGCATCGCAAGCTCGTTAAAGAATGCGCTTGCTCGGTAATCGCCAGCTACGCAAGCAGTGGTAGCCAACACACACGGATAGAGCAAGTTAACGCTATTGCTGCAGCAGCTGATATTATTGGTGCTGCAACGGCCTCTGGGGATAATGTGTTTCACCGGTAGAGGTACTGTTGCGTCTGCAACTACGCTTGTGGTAGCGTCGATGCCCAACAAGAGAAACCCGCTCTCGTTTACGTCTATGGCAATGTTTCGGTTCGCGGACGCGTACGCTACGGGGATCGTACGCGCTGCACCGAGTTCAAGGAAAGCGCGCCTCAGAGAGCACTGGGTTTATCGGGAGCCTTTCCCGGTGGCAGGTAGCAACGGAGTCGGGTACAGGCACTGCCGTACACTGAATGCGGAATCAGCACGGGGATGCAAACATGAAACGATGACCCTGGTGAAGCATCCAGCTTCTGGGGAGCGCCCTCGAAGTCTTCCGTGTCCCAGCTCAGGAAGTCGTGCGCAATCTGGGGTATTACAGGGCAGTGCGTCCCATGGAATTCCGCTTCACGCCGTTCGTAAACGAACTGCAGTTCAACGAGCGCGTTCCGGGGCAGCTGCGGAACCCCAAGAACAAAGCGCTGCGCTCGTGGCAGACGCTTGTGCAGCATCTCGTGGATGAGGCGGCCGTGCGTCTCAGCGCTGTCGCGCGAGCCTGCCTTGTACCACGCGATACAGAGACGACACTGCCAGGGCCTCTTCATGCCGCGATCATCGAGTGCTTCTACGACGCGATTTGCATTCCATAGACAGGCTTCTATCTGAGCAGGCAGCGAGAGGCCTTCGGGAATCTCGCCTGTACCAGGGAAAAGCGCCAGCATACCTGACAAGTATAGGGTCGTCCCCTGATGCTGGATGCGAGCCTGACTGTACGGTCCAATACACGCCGGGGCCCACAGCGACAGACTCTGGACGTGAATGCCTTTGCCATGCAAGTCCACGGACTCGGCAAAAACCTCCAGCTGCACGAGGCTGGTCGGGTGCGGTAACGACGCGACCTGCACACAGCACCGAACCGGAGGTGCATCCTCTGCAGCAAAATAATGAGCGTAGACTGCATTCACTGCGGCAAAGTCCTGCATATTCGCAAGGAAAAGGAGGCACTGGAACGGTCGACAAGCTGCATCGGGCCAGCGCTGGCGCAGGTGCAGCAGGAGCAGCTCAGTTTGGCGCGCAGCCTCGCCAGGAGGTGCAAGTACAGCACACCGGGGATCAGTCGGATGCGTCGCGACATCGGCGGAAGACTCCACCCAACAAACCGCGACATAAAACCTATGATCATCTGAAAGATGCCAGAGCCTCTCTCGATAGCGCACCTGAAACATCGGCGAGCGAGGAGTACGCTCGGCGGCGGAAGCGTTCGCGTCTCCAGCCGGTGCAAGCACGGTGGGTATCGACTTTCGGAAAGATATTCCGTTCAATGGAAGAGGAAATACCCAGAGAGGCCGCGCTCGTTCCCGTTGCATCCAGTCTGAAAACTGAGCCTGCTGGTCAGCGCGCATCGCGGCTGGTTTTTCTTCGCAGTGGAAGCGCTCGATGCGAAGGTAGGCGCTTCCAGAACCATGATCTACCGGACTGGAGGCATCAATGACAAGACGCTGACGGAACCAGGGGCTGTCAAGCACCAGCGTCTCGTATTCGCCGCCTTCACCCAGGCAGTGCACCCCGTACCGCGTCTCAAGTTGCATCAGGTGCTCGCGTACTTGGTACAGGGATTTCCCTAGATGAGCCATGTCGAGACCCAGGGACGCCACTTTGACAATGATGGCCTCGATACCCAGTGCACAGATAGAATCGAAGAGTTCGCGGGCGTCACGACGCCACAACGGAGCCACCGACACCAGCTGATGCTGACTAGCCACGTGCTCTATGCGCAGGCGTTGGTAGTCGGAGAGAATCGCCCCCGAGAGGAGGCCTTCGGGTCGCGCCAGGCCCTGTACTTCAAAGTTGTCCAGAAGCGCGCCCACGACTCGATGCAGCGTCGCAACTTCGTCTGCAGGTGTCTCTAAAGCAGAAGCATGTGGCGCCAGACGATAACGCAGGCCATGGTCGGTGTGAAATTCGAGCGCCTCGAAAGCTGCGCGATACCACCGGATACTGGACGGCAAACAGTCTGCGTACGCTGCTCCCACGACGTGCGCACCGACGCTCTGGAACATGGCCGAGTCGACTTCGTCTGTCCACGCGACAAGGTCTGTACCTGCAACCGCCTCAGGAGGTCGCTCAGGACCAGTTGGGTACAGGTTGACTGCAGCGACGATTTCATGACCGAGTACGTACTGAGCGTAGATCGCTGCATAGAGCGAGTCCTTGCCGCCGCTCAGAAGCGCAATGAGGCGCATCGTATTCCGTTGTAAACGAGGCGGACGCACTGAGACCCAAACCGTAAGAACCTAGCAGCCACTAGTACCCGAGTTTGCGGTGCGTCTTGTGCGTCAGGTGCTGGCGAGTTTGAAGCGCAGCGCCCTCGACGTTTCGTTGCTCCAGTGCTTTAGCAGCGCTGCGCTCGTTCAAGTCCACGAGTGCCTCAGAAAACGACTCTGATTCGTTCAGCGTTTGTCCGAGTCTTGTCCGAAAATGTAGCCGGTTCAGGATTCCGCAGCTTTCAACAGGTTCCACCAGGTTTCAGTGGGTTCCTGTTCGCTTGACCCAAGCGTCAGTGGTTCTGCGCGGAAGGGTTCCAGCGCAAACACGTTTCCGGAGCGTCCTCTGGTAACGTTTAATTAAGACGCAGACCGCTGCGTCCAGAGCAGACTCACCAGCAACAGAATCCGTTGGTGTTGTTTCGAACGCCCGCAGACGAACGAGACACCCTGGTCGGTGTCAAAAATCGTAAAAGGGAACTCGGAATCGCCAACGCTGATCCAGTCTTACGATTTTTTTCCCGAACTTTTTTAGACGCAGACGTTTGGCACTGGAAGTGGGAGAACCTTGAGTTCAAAGACTCATGTGTAGTTTGAAGATCCTGGATCCTTGTTTCCCGTTAGCTCCTTGGACGCCATGCTGGTGGCATTCTTTACGTGATCGTTGACATGAAGAATCGCAATGACCTCGAACAAACGTTCGTAAAACTACCGATATAACTATCCAATTCACTCGTACAAGCAACCACACGTCTCTTCTGATTACGTTTAACATGCTCAAATCACGCAAGCTTGAGTTTTTCGATCTTTCTGGCTCGAGGATACTCGTGGGCGTAGCGATTGGCACTGCTGATTTTCGAGGAAAACGACAGGCAATCTTCCATGAACGACTTCTTCCCATTCTGAGGCCGGACTTTCACTAAACTTGTCACGCGATGAAATCGATTTCGTTCAGAGGGAAACTCTCCTGTGTTTGAGGTTGTCGGCGATACCGCATTCAACAACAGCATGAATTGTCTTACGGTCTGTGCTGCTAGAGGCTCCGCTCTCTGCTGATTGCGTCGGCAAGGTCTCGGACTCCTGCTTGCATCATCGCAGCGACCGCTGGCGATGGAGATTGCGTCACCGCTATGCACAAGGCTGGCGTAGACATATCGGCTTTGCTCGACATGATCAGCAGCCTGGATTTGGCCTCCGGTATCTCTACCATGATGAACAGTATCGTGTTCCACAAATCCTCATTCAAATGGAAAGTCATGCGCTTCCGTATGCGTCGGACAGGGAACGCACCGAGCGCATCACCCAGAAGAAGCAGGTTCGTTTGGGTACACCACCAATCGCGGAATCGGAGAATGGCATCCAGGGGAGCACTACGTGCCCCGCCAAGGTCACGTACCGAGCGATGTGGCTGGTGTTCGGGTGAAACAGAGCGGCCTCGGCGGAGGAGCTACCTTCGTCATATGGGAACACCTGTCCACGGTCAGGTGCTACTGCTGCGAAAGGCCATTGAGGTTGGCTGGAAAGATGATGAAAATGGCAAACGAAGCGTTGGCCGCTACTTTTGCCTGTGCATGCAGAGCGTCGACAACGGCCGGAAGCGCCGAGATCTGCACTTGACCCTGCCATCCATATCCTTCAGCTGCTGAGAACGAAGCAGGAGCGACTAACATCGTTGAAGCTGTAGGTAAGGGAGAAGAATAGGAAGCAGGCTAAGAAAAAACCCCAAAGCGCTTGCGTTGATCACAATGGAAGCAGAAAGAAACTTTGACGTACGCGCCCGAGCTCCGGACGTGGACCCGTCCCATGTCATGCTTATATGGGCCGTCGTGCACCCCGAAATCGCACCTGGGAACCGGGGCGATGCGCAAACAGCCACTACTGGTCGCTGGGCAACACCGCGTCAAATACCAGCCTGTATCAGCGATCAGCGTATTTCCGTGGTGCAGGATCGCAGTACCAAACGAGGGATTCCACCGTGCGGGATCTCTATCGGTACCCAGGCAAGCAGGAGGCCCGCCAGGCCGTCGGAATGGCATCAGCAGCCACGTCAGGCCATATGGCTTTTCATAAAGAGACAAAACATCCTTTTTATGGACTTGAGGCTTGAAGCCTCTTCGCCGGACCCGCAGCCTAGATGCGCGCGCGAAGCCTTCCGCCCGCTACCGATGACGACTGCTTGCGGTTGCGATTTCAAATGGCGGCAGTGGCGCCCGCCCCGGCGATGCCACGTTCGCTGTGGTGCCTTGCGCCGCCGCGCACTGCGCAACGCAGCGCATTCCGAGATCATCAACACACACGCTGTGCTTGGGATAATCGCCGAAAACGTGTCCTGCTCTAGGCTGGTACGGCCTCGTCTCAGCGACTCCGTAGAACCCAGAGCTGAACAGGGAGGGGGTACCTTATAGTTCAAAGGGTTTTCGGTGATCGAACATGACAATCGAAGCGTCTGACGCTGGAGGGAACGGGGCTTCTGCAGTTGTTTCAGCGGCGGCCTCGGATGGAGTTCCGGATTCACGTGACGCTGTGAACGCTCGAAAGAGTCGCTGGAGCGCCGTCCTAGACTGGGCACGTTCGCCTTGGTTGGCGTTACGCACAGAGTATTTACAGATGAACGGCTCGACGCCGTGGTTTGTGCCTGCGCTCTCAGGATCGGCGATAGTGGTGGCGCTCCTCGGCACAGTCGTCGTGGTGCGCGCCTATCGCAGGCGGCAAGACGTACAAAAGGGACGCGTGGGTATCAATGCCAGCGCCGGAACCGACCCAGCAGCTGCGCAGCGAACACGTAGGGCAGCGTACCGCACACGAGCACCGGACGCGGAGAGGTTAAGCGAATTCGGGCAGGACTCAGAGGTGGAGCGTTCGATTTCGCAACACGCACGGACTGAACGGTCGGAAAAGCGCCTCAGTGTCGGTCATACCTGCCCGAAACATATTGCATTTCGGGTGGATATGTCAGTCGCTGATATCAAAGCCGAAACGCAACGGATCATTGCGGAGGAACGCGCGCTCGCCGAGCATATCAGCTCGCTCTACGAACTGGTGCGCGGTGGCGCTCCTCTGCTGAAACCTCCCTTGGATTTTGACCACACTTTCCAACTCTGGGCGGACATGGAAGCCAAGCACGCCGCACGTCGATCGAGCGTGACGTTTCCGAGCTTCGTGTCACCGCATTCCGATATCCGCGCAGCGAGTGTCGAAGCACAGAGGGAGCTCGCAAAGCTGGATGTCGAACTCAGTTCACGAGCCGATGTTTACCGAGTGCTGAGACCGATCGCTGACGAGTATGAAATACAACTTCGCGACGCACTGCGGCGGCAGCGGAGCTCGTTGCATGCCCCAGTCGCATCCCGCGAGTCCCGACGCGAGCAACTTCGCCACAAGCGAGAGAGTATCCTCGAGCAAGCTGCTCACGATCAGGATTATGATGATTTCGGTCGGCAGACGCCCCTGGGTGCACAGGCCGCCGCCGCCTTGGGCCTAACGCTGGAGCATGTGCGCTACATGCGCTTCACCGTTCGAGATCTGGAACGGCACGGCGCACATTTGGACGATCAACTTCGGGAGCGGCTCGTTGATCTTCGCACGCGTATTGCTGATTTATGCATAGAATACCAGCGAAACTTGAATGAGGAGAACACTCGTCTGTGGTTCTCGGCAGAGGAGCTGGCCGGCATGTCTCCGACTTTTCTCGAGGGCCTGCGTAGCCGACCGAATCCAGCGAAGCCTGAAGAGCTGGAATTTGAAGTTACCCTCAAATATCCGCATTACTTTCCCATTATGAAACATTGTTCAGTTGAAGAGACCCGGCGCATCCTCGAGAAACTCTTCCACTCCCGCTGCGTCCCAGAGAACGTGTTCTTGCTCGAAGAGACGGTGCGGCTTCGCGATGAAGCAGCCAAGCTCTTAGGGTATCCCTCTCATGCCGCGTTCGTTCTTGAGATGCGCATGGCAAATTCACCGGAAAATGTCGAAGCATTTCTGCACCGTCTGAGCAAGCGATTGGATAAGGCTGCGCATGCGGAGCTGTCGGAACTTCGTCGCCTCAAGCGCAAGGATAACCTTGAGCGTTACGGTGTGCTCTTGGGCCTTGAACCCGACAATGAGATTCGTATGTGGGACCTCCGCTACTACATGACGAAATACGAGGAGCAGCAGCTGCAGATTGATCATACGAAAATCGCCGAGTATTTCCCGCTAGAGCGTGTGCTTTCGAACATGCTCGATATTTACCAAGAGCTACTTGGTTTGCGTTTTGTTCATCTGACCCAGGGCCAACGCTGGCACGAGGACGTGCGCCTGTTCGAAGTGCGTGATGCGCAAAACGCCGCACTCTTGGGCTATTTTTACCTGGATCTGCATCCGCGTGAAGGCAAGTATGGTCATGCCGCTGTCTGGCCTTTGCAGCCGAGCTGTGTGCGGCCCAGCAAAGTCCAGGAGACGACTGCGCCTCGCGGCAAGGTCGCAACACCCAGCACTGGCACTAGCCACGTGCATCATGCATCGGAAACAGCGACAAATGCGCTCCAGCTCAATGCGATGCATTCGGCCGATGGAGAGCGTCAAGTCCCTGTAGCAGCAATGGTAGCGAATTTGAGCAAGTCTTCGGGAGGCCGCCCCTCGCTTCTACGGCATGAAGAGGTGGTGACGCTTTTCCATGAGTTTGGACATGTCATGCATCATTTGTGCTCAAAACCGCGATTCGCACGATTTTCCGGTACCAGAGTGGAGCGTGATTTTGTTGAGGCACCAAGTCAAATGCTCGAGAACTGGTGCTGGGATCGTCAAGCGCTGGAGCGGCTTTCGGGGCATTACGAGCGCCTGGCACCACGTACACCCAGTGACGATGGACAGAGCGGAAGTGCTGGTGCTGGTGCTGGTACTGGAGGAGCTCTCGTACCGGAGCCGCTTCCTTCAACGCTCATTGAGCGACTCCAGCAGACGCGGCGTTGTCTCATCGCGCTACAAACGCGTCGACAGATTGTGCTTGCGCTCTTCGATCAGGCGTTGCATCATGCGCCCACACGTGAAAAGCTCGAGCGGGAATACGGTGCCGATCGCCGAAACAGTCGCAGTCGGAGTCGGAGCCGCGCTTCTGGGCACCGCAATAGCCAGCAGCAGCAGCAGCAGCAGCAGCAGTTGTCGTCGTCTTCGGAGATGCTTGTGGACGGCATCGATACTGCGGAACTGTTGGCGCTGCTCCAGCGGCGAATCGGACTGGTCCCCATGACTCCAGGAACCCATATGGGGGCGAGCTTCGGCCACCTCATGTCCGGTTACGATGCGCAATACTATGGCTACCTATGGAGTGAGGTGTATGCCTGCGATATGTACGCACAGGCGTTTGCGGATCAACCACTGGATCCCAAGGCTGGCTACCGCTACCGCCAGCTGGTTCTCGCTCCGGGAGGTTCTCGTGGTGCAAATGAAATTTTGCACGACTTTTTGGGACGAGAACCGCACGAGGATGCGTTTTTCCGGCTCAGAGGTCTCTAAATTGATGACATACTTCCCAGTGGTGTTTGTTTTGTTGAGTTTCGTTGTCGCTGCGTTGGCGACGATTCCAGCAGCGAGGACCCGACTGGTCTCGCGTTCCTGAGGATGTGGTCATCGGCCACGGGGAACTCGTGCTTGACGAGGGCGCTTGTTTCCTTGGGAACGCGCCAGCTGCTCCAGCGTCTCGCGTACGATGCGCAGACTAGGCGCCCAGGGAGGCAAGCGGCCGCACTAGCAGCGGCTAGACGCTTCGCTGCTTAAACTGGACCAGTGGACTATTAGAACTGTTCATTTCGTGCGATTTCTCTTCTGAGCTTAGATCAACAGATTCAACGCTGGAAGTGGAGCGATAAAGGCTTCCGGATTCATCTGTAGGTGGAGGACTCTTGAAAGCATTTTCGGACGAAAGCTCGTTCGATTCTTTGCCGCTGGAATCCGTTGCGTCACCCTAGTCGAGATCATGCGCAACGACCACGGACAAAGCGCTCGTAACACCATCAATGTAGTTATTCCGTGCACATGTACAAGTCGTTGCTCCTCGAATTTCGTTACGTGTCACACGCTAAAATCTAGCATGCTTCAAGTTTTCGAGCTTAGTGTTTCGAGGCAACTCATGCGCGCCGCTGGAGTGATGACGAGTGAAAACTCGACGTCGTTCTTGGATGCCTTGATCAGAAGCCCACACCCAAAATTCAATGAACATGTCACACGAAATCGTCGATTTCGTTCAAAAGATGAATCCTCGTCGCTTCGCAGCCTTTCCAGGGAACGGGATTCCACAGCAACACGATACTTCCCATGGAAAATGCTTCCAGAGGCTCCCGTCTAGTCGTTTTCTGAATGACAACTGGTCTTGGACTCGGACTTGAGTCATCGCAACGATCGCTTTCAGTGGAGCGTACGTCTCTGCTTTGCACGATGAGGGCGAAGGCGCATCGGCGTTTCTCGAATTGATCTCCAGCCAGGGTAATTCTTCTGGTACTTTTTTCGCCATGGACAGGATCGCGTTCCGCAAATCCTCTGCCTATTGGAACAGCGTGCGCTTTTGGGTGTGCGTCAAGTAGCGTACTCGCCGAGAGAACCGGCCAGAAGAGGCCCGTGATCGCAGAGAACGGCACCGGGCGCGGAAATGGAGAAGCGCTCAGATGGCAACCTTCTGTAGCCGTCAGCAGCGGGGTGCAGCGAACTATGAAACGAGCGTCCAGGCGTCACAGCGAGACACGTCGACGAGAAAGAAGAGGAGAAGGAGTTGCGGTTGACGCTTATGAAAAGTTCTGACCACTGTCAAGTGTCACCGCTGTGAAGGGCGCACCGACGCCCTACTCAAGATAAACGAACATGGCACGCGATGCTTCGATCGCAACCTCCGCCTGTGCACGAAACGCGTCAACAATAACCGAAACCAGCAAATTCATGCATTGAACACCGCCACCAATATCCTTTCACTGCTGATAACGGAGCTCGAGTGAAAGTAGAGGCCGACGTATATCAAGGCGCAGATGAACGAGACAAAAAGGAGGCAGTCGTGAAAACGCCCGAAAAGGCTGAAGTTTGTAAGAATCGTGAAAGATCTGTAATCCAGTATGTTCGTCCGTATTCGTGCATCCCTAGCATCCTACACCGCCATGGACGCAAGCGTAGCCGTATGGTGGCGATACCGACTCTGCTCGCGAGTCGGATGACTTGGGTGCGTTTCCAGGTCCATCGGTAACGTAAAAGGAAGTAGCGGTTCGGACCATTTTTCTGTGTATCCTGCGATATCCACGCTGTTTCAACGCAACGATCTGATGACCAGTGCTGGTTTATACGCTGAATGCCTGCCTCGTGCACCAAAACCGAGGCGGACTCGAATAAAATACCATCAAGCATGAGGCGTCGGAGAAGTGGGATGCGTACTGGCGTCCACTGGACGTTGCGCCAATCGCCAGTCGATACCGCTGGCGTGTCGAGGAGTCTTCACGAGCGAGTCCTACGAGAAACGTAGCAGGCGCCTAGGTGCAAGTTGACCGGTCCTGATGCAAGTGAGCTGCTTCGTACTGCGGCTGACGTTTCTATCAGTGCCGCTGCACTCTGTGCACCGACGCTTTGTACCAGTCCCGGCGAGCTTGCGCCTCGAGCGACTCGATAGTGGACGCTTGAGGTCGAGACGCACCAGAGTTTGCGTTCTTGCTACCACGCACTCGAGTCGAGCGGCATCTCGGATGGATGACTCGGCGAGCGCTCCGGCACGAACCGACAATGCTCGACCGCAGCGTTTTTGCACGCGTTGTGGTGCGCAGCTGACAATTCAGACCCCAATTGGAGATTATCGGGAAAGAGCTGTATGTGAGCGTTGTGCTCTGGTTCACTATGAAAATCCGAAGGTCATCAGCGCATGTGTGGCGACCAGCCGAGACCGGCGCAAGGTGTTGCTGTGTCGGCGTGCGCTGCGGCCAGCAAGTGGGCGCTGGACGCTTCCCGCAGGCTATCTGGAGATCGGTGAAACCTCGCGAGACGCTGCTCGACGTGAAGCACTCGAAGAGACGAACGCAGCGGTGCTTGTCGGACCCCTGCTTGCGGTATATGAGCTCTTGCAGGCTGCACAGATCCAACTTGTGTATCGAGCCACCCTGGAACGGGACTGGACGCCAGCGGATTATCGTCAGAATGCAGAGACACTTGAGGCACGCCTCTATGGATGGGACGAAATACCATGGGACATGCTTGCATTCCCCACGGTAGCATGGGCGCTGCGTTACGCCCGCAGTACTTTGCATGTACCGGATAGCACGTTGGTACCGGAGATCCGCGTGAAATCGGCCTCTGGAGAGCAGTTCATTGTCTAGGTTTACTGCTGTGGAACTGGAAGATACGCTTCTTATGGAGATGCAAGCGACGAGACGGCCCTGAAGGCGAGCAAGGCGGAGAATCCCCCCACATGCCGACTAGTCCAGCATCCATCCGAGCGTGACAACGGGAAGCGCAGTTTGGCGTGTGCGGCTCGGTGTGTTGTCCAGCGCGTATGCCTTGAAATCGATGGATGGCTCCAGAAACGGGATGAATTGGGGTGTTCTCGCGGGCTACCATAGCTCTCAATGATCTAGAATCTCCTGTTTTTGTCTCTGCTCTGTAGGAGTGAAAGGCACTCTTCCATCACTGCCGTGCATGATGCATGTTCGTGCTTTCCGACGCGTTCTGTGCAAGCACTCGAGCGAGATCCGTTGAGCGCGACTCTACAGGAATACCGCTGATGCAAACCGTCTACGAAAGCAAATTCGGCGATGATGCCTGTATGCCAGCTGGAATCGATTCCGTTCGCTGGCGTCCGATCCAGACACACTGCGGTGATTACGTGAGGCGCTGTGCGGAACCGTAGTGAACCGCCCTCATGACGTCACACATCCGAACAGGCTTCCTAGAAAGCATCCACGACCATGGATTGAGGCATTTCGTATGAAGGATTCTCCGCATGGCGATGTTCGTGGAATGCACTCAAGCAGTGCAAGGGGCACGTTCGCGACATACCGCATGGGTACGGAGCTGGCATCTTGAAAGCCCCAGTGTGAAGGAGCATGTTTGCGTGATTCTGTGCGATTTTCCGGGTTTTAGAAGAGGCCACCAGGCGCTCCAGTATCCTACCAAAACTAGATCGGAAATACAAAGCTAGCCGATCATTACTCAATGGAGAAGATCGCGTATATATGGTGACACCGCACCGTGTCGGCATCCGGAACGAAAAGTTGAATCTTGCGGCGGACGCTGATGCTGTCGCGCGACCTTGAACGGAACGCTCGCTATTCATGCGGCATCTCCGTTTCCATAATAGACCAAGGGTGCAGTACTACCAACATATCCAGCAAAGGTGTCGAATTTCCTTACGATGCAACAGCGTGGTGCGTCCCTTTCGTCGAGCGCTGAGGCGCGTAGACCCTTCTCAGGTGCTCGGCGAGTCGCCTAAGCAGTCCGGCCTGGATGCGGTATGCGGCGGTGACGGTGGTGGTTGGCCTGTAAACCGCGAGTCGTCTTTCGTGCTCGCCGGATTCTCCATGTACCAGAAATGCTCCGCATCGCGGTGAATAAAACCGCATTTGAACACGTCGACACCTTCGGGGAAGAGATGCTGTAGGGGTCCTGCATGCTGCAAGCCCATATTTGAAACGAGGTTCCTAAACGATTCGCTGTGGACGCTGTCGGGGCAGCCTAATGCGAAAAACGAGGTGCCACTACCGCTCATGAGCACTCGCTGGAAGCCGAACGACTCAAGAAACGTCTTCAGATGCCGTAACGGAGGCATTAGCGCAAACGCCGGCCCCTCCAGATCGTTCACGAGCGGAGCACAGAGCGGACCAATTCGTTCCATCTGTTCACAGAGCACATGTGGGTCTAGACGGTCCTCGCGATTAAGTTCGTGCAAGCTCAACGCTCTGTACACGGAGGCAGTGCTCAGCCCAACGCCTCTGGGCTTCACAATGTAGACCGTTGTTGGAGCTAGCGGTCGAATCGGATGGAGCTGCTCCCCGCGGCCCGTGCAGAACGCCGAGCCACTGGAAAAGAAAAAAGCCGTATCCGAGCCAACCTCACTGGCCCAGCGGATTAAGTCGGCATTGGAGGCAGGCTCACCGCACAACCTATTTGCTGCAAAGAGGGCGGTAGCCGCATTACCCGAGCCACCGCCCAAACCTGCTTCCGTGGGGATCTGTTTATCCAGATGCACCCGATAGTGTTTCCTAGAGCCCGAGTGTGTGCGAAAAGTGTCCAAGGCCCTGATGATCAGGTTCGTTTTGTCGAGCGGCACCTTTGCGTTGTTGCACTCGAGCACGTCAGCAGAAGCACCCGCCGGCAGCTCCTGAAAGCCAATCCGGTCCACCAGCGATATTGCCTGCATCACAGTTGCCAGCTCGTGAAATCCATCCGGTCTTCGCCTTATAACTCGCAGAAAAACGTTGATCTTCGAGGGAGAATACAGTACAACATCAAAGTCGGCTAGGTTGGTGGCTGGGTGTGGCTCCCCGCTCCAGACCGGCCCGTTGAACGCCTCCCTGTGGTGACCTCCCGCCTCTGGGTGCGCTTGCACACTTTTTTCGGACGACACAGACCTGTGCTCACTGCAGTCTTCGAGGTAAGCGCTTCGCCGCCGTCGCAGTGCGTAGGCGACAACATCTTCCCGCCGGGGCGTCCACGGAGCTCGCCCCGGATCCTGACGCCTCAGAGACCTGGGACGAGACCAGGACAGCGCGTTCAGGAAGCAAAAGGCCATATGCCTGAGATCCGACGCTCCAGAGCAACAGTCTACGCCAGGGGTGGCTTGCGTCAAGCCCACAACACGCAGCGCCCAAAACGTCCAAGGCCACGGAGCGGCACGTCCGGTATACCCGACGCCTGGAGCGACTGCTGCCGCCGCGGTGGCAGCTGTGCTGTGCAGGGCGCCCTGGGGGCCAGCACCTCCACGTCACCCGCAGCCTCGATCAGCAATGCCGCCATCAGCAATGCCGCAGTCGGGCATCACCACAGATCGCTGCACTGGAAGGTGGTGGCTGGTACGAGCAGGGCTAGGGGATTTGAAGTACAGTCCTGTGCATGCATCCTTGCGAGGCAACGATTTGACGCGGTTATGCTTTACGTGTTTATGGAGTACGGTAAAAAAACTGCAGTGAAGGGCGCTATGTGTCACTTTGGGTACTAGTTGGCTGTGCCTGCTCTTGTGCTGCCACGGATGTCGGCACTTGTGTCGCGTCGAATGTCGCTGGGGTACTGCGGCCCTAAGCTCTGCGTTTTGCGTACGAAGTGATGCTGGACCTAATGGCCCAGCGGGTGCTGCGCTGCACGTAGTCGCTTGCTCGGAATCGACTGTGAAACGCAGCACGAACTGCGTCCACGAGCGACACTCGCAACATCTGACGATCAGCAGGTTCGCGATAGACTCGTGTACGCCGGTTCGAGGACGCGTTGTCGCACGATCGCAGCAGAGACCTGCACCGGACTGGTAACGGACTCGCAGCCCCTAGTGAACGCACTGCTCAGCTGGGTGTCCCGTTACTGTGGAACGACGACAATAGCAACAGCGATGGAGTGCGAGCAGACTACATCAGTAAGAATCGACAGTGCTCCTTGATACGCACTGAATAACCAGCGGGCAGTGCGACCAGCGAAGGGAGCCACCGAAACTCGACCTCCTGCCCAGCGGACGCGGTGCGAAAGGCAAGCGCCGTGGCTTTGACCGGAAGTGAGTGCGCTGGCACTCACTGTGTATTGTTCCGCGGAGCAACAGATTTCGAGGTGGTTTTTCACGGGAAGCGATCAGGGATCACGTCACTGTACCTGTATGATTCGAACTACAGTCCCTATTTCGCGACGCCGACCGGCATACCAACGCAACGAGATGCTGCAGGCGAGCTTTGCTGGGGAACCTTTTGTTGGTATACTGTTTCCGTCTACATTTGATGCTGAGCCAGATACCAGTGACTCGAGCTCACAACACAGACTCGTGGCAGAGTCCATCGACCCTCAGGCAGCGAACAGCGGTTCACAATGAAAACGGCATAGTAGGGCAGCTCGCAAGAAACAAGCGCCCGTTTGAACATGGTTTACATCTTGAGCATCCACGAATGTTGGTCGCTGAATATCGAGCAAATGGAAGCAGCTCGTAACATTGCAAGCCCAGCGCGACGAACGATATGGCTCTCTTTGGGCGACTCTCGTGTTGCGCCTTTCCGTGCTCGCCTGCTACCAGGACCGCTACGACGTCTTCGATTTGCGTGGGCGTGCTCGCGTCTCCTGCATGGTAGCACCGCTAACCTCGGGTGTTGTTCTAGTCTGCTTCCGATACATGAGAATCTGAGCCACCAGGATACCGTTAAGAAATGCGCTCGCAAGGTATCCGACGAGAATCGTATGGTTCTGCACCTGCTGCATCGTCGTGAATACTCGGGCAGTTGCTCCTCCGAAAAGCCCCAGACACGTCGCCAAACTCAGAGATCCGGTATGTTTTCTTCGCGCATTCGCCAGTATTTGCGGTAAACGACTACCGATGACGATCGCAAGGTTCAAGCTACACAACCGTTCGAGAACCGCGAGCGGCACAGCGCGCTGGGACCAGCTAGCAACTACTGTTGCCGTGATATACGAAGACAGCGTCAGGAGGCCCAGAGGGAACCATTGGTTGTTGAAGTAAAAGATGAGCGCCATGATGAGGCAGTTCTGCACGCCAAGCAGCACAAAGTCACCATATGTTGAGAACGGATAGCCCGCTCGATAGTGATAGGCCAGGTTGTACGCGTAACCAAAAGACTCGACCAAGTAGGTCGCCACGGAAATTCCAGCGGCGGACCGGTTCTGTAGGATGCGCAACAACTGCGGTAGTTTCACGAGCGCTGCACCGGCCACAACACCATAGCCGAGCACGCGAGCAAGTTGCTGGCGCAGACAACGCGCGTCTCTGGTTCGCAACCAGTACCTCAGGCCCGAAACCGAAGGCCATGTCGTACAAAAGTCGTCTTCCAAAGCGATCGCCTCACATAATTTCACTGTGAACACCAGAATCGCTACCAGAAAGAGGTAGCAGCTTGGCATTTCAGACGCGTACTGGAACCCGACGCTCAGGAGGTCGCACGTTACCAGCTGGTAGCAGCGAGGAGTACACGGAGGGGCGCGGCGACCCTGGGTGCGAGGGAGTAACTGCATATATCTGTATATTATGGACACGAGAAACTTCGGTGTCCTCTGGTCCAGGTTTTCGCCCTTGTCATGCAGATGATACAAGCCTCAATCGTTTGGATGCGGGCGTGTTAGGAGCCAGTCATCGAGAAAGAGGTTTCAGTTCTGATCCAGACGTTTTTATGTTGTACAAGACCTAGACTGGCCTTGTTTTTGGGCGCTACGGTTGCACGCAGCGATGCTGTGGGCAGTGCGGCCTAACACAGGTGCAAGCTGGGACGCTCGATACGCGGCAGCGATTTCCGGTCGGAAGCTAGTCGGTTTGGTGCTGTCTTCACAAGACACTAGCTGAAAGCAATCGTTCCATGAGGTCGCTTCGACATTCTCGTGCTGGGAACCTGCGGTTACGCGCACAGCGACACATTTTTGATAAACACGATGCACGTATTTGACATCATCAAGCACGCAACTGCAAGGAACACCTCTGCCCGTGATATGGCGAGCGCGCAGCTCGCTACTGATTCTGTGCGCGACATACCCAGAATGCAACGCTCAATACTGAACGCTAGATTGGTAGATCAGCACAGGACGCTACTACGCGTCCCGGAAGGTTGATGGCGCTGTCTGTTTTCGCGAAAGGTAGGGCGGCGGATTCTATCATGATATGCAATGGATGAGACGAACCAGACATCGCACGGATGCTCGGTTGTCATCGGCATCCAGGGAAGCGATCACCACGCCGTTCCGATAGCATTTTTGTGATACGGAGAGGCTCAGACCAGATCGTTGCAGACGCTGTGCAGTCATTCCGTGTTGCTCCGGTTCACTCTGTGATGCTGAACGATAGGATTCTTTCCATGAGACGCGTTGCCGCCGCCTGGCTGACGCTGCCGCACAAAACTCTATATGTGATCAGCGAAACACAAAACAGTGTCCAACGACCATAAAGTGGATATATCTACACATGCGCTAACGCCAGCCAGTCTCTTTTGACCAGGCCGCCTGCTATCGGCTTCAGAGTTTTCCCTGTAGACTTCGAGCCTGAGCGTCTACCTCACAAGGTTCGATCGCTTCAGGTCCGCGGATCTCGTTTTCAGCAACGCACATCTCCTCATACTGATGGCAGCAGTGATGTGTCGGTTCACGAATTCCATGCGTTTATTGCCCTTGGTGGTACTCGTTAATGCAAGGAATCCTCGGGGTCGCGCCCTCCGTTGGATTGGCTGCTCTGTCAGCCTTCGGTACTTTTTCTGTCGCCGAAACGCCCCGTTGCCTTCTTTCCATGTAGACCTCCTGAAGTGCACACCCCAGCTCATCCATTAGATCTTTTGTTCTTGGAAATGAACGCATTTCGTTATGCCCTCAGGTGAGGACCTTCGCCGAAGAAAGACGTAATCTGGCGCGGTGTGTCATCGTGTGCTGGACGATCTTGCGATTCGTCCAGTGAAGCGATCATTACGTTTCACACTATAAAACAATCTTTGGATGGGATTCAGCCACGGAGAGTACCAAGGAATGAAAAGCGGGTTTATTCCCCGATAGAATCGGCAGAAGCTCCAGCGCACGGGAACGGTGAAATTCCACGTTGTCTAACAAAAGAACGTCGCCAAACGTCAGGGTGAAATGTCTTGAATGATTCGGTACATTCGTTGCTGCAGTGTGACCGTTCCCTACGAGAGAAACTGAGGTCGTCACTGGAACCCACTGCACGTAGACCAGATGATGATTTCGTCGTTCTCATCGATTTCGATCGTACAAACGAGAGGCTCCCGGCTCCCTCGAATACCGACAGACGCCTCGACCGTTTCGTTCGAGGCAAATCCCATCGACTGGGAAAACAAACCAAATTCCTTGTGCTTCACTACGACCGCAACGTTTCAGGAATTCTGTAAATGTGATTTCGGTTCGAGATGGCAGTGCATGAAATCGGACTTGTTTTCGCAATGTATCCCAAAGTTTTCAGGACCACACGAACAAACTATTGAGGAGCAGAGACGCCACTGGTTTCTACTATCATCGTTTTTCCTTTCCGTAAGGTGATCAACTGGCCGTTTCCTATCATTGACAGAACGCACGGTTTAAGAATATCGATTTTTGGCTCGGAGCGCATGGACTTGTTTTATTCAGTGTTCCTCAACTATCTGACGTATGACTGACCTGAATGAGGAATGCAGTACTCCTTGAACTGTCCCGCAAATCATATATCTTACAGACAACTCGTCCAGGATTTAAACGGCGCATGGCATCGAGTTTTCGACTTCCTGCTTCAAACTGCGAAAAAGCATTCGAATACTTTCAGCGGCGATGAAACAGGACTGAGTTGAAGGACTGTAAGCCCGCCAGTGTCGATCGCGCTCAAGGCGCTCCTGCTGCTGCTGCTGCTGCTGCTGCTGCTGCAAAGAGCATATTCCAACGAGCCACGCTTGACGAGGAGCGAGCCTCTGACACCAGTGGAGCCCCGTTACCTTCGTACGAGACGGATAGTGCTCGCTTGGCTGGTTGTCGAAAGCAACCGCGCAGTCCGAGAACGCTGGTCAGTTTCACGGAATCGAAACCAGAACAAGAAGTCTCCGAGCCGCGGTTTGGGGCGTCTGGAACACCAGCTTGGCCGGTGCGCGTAACGCAGTCACTGCGAAACGTCGTTTTCGAGGGAACGAAGCTCGGCAATGGAGGAACGAGCACCGACCAAGACGCTCTACGACGTTTTGCTCCGAGACACTGCAGAAGCGGCGGCTCTGGAACAATTGGATGAATCTGAAGAAGCGCTGCTGCAGCTGCAACAGGTGACCTGCGATACAGTTAACGTGCTTGCAGTTTTGCCGCCTGACGAGGCGGGTATCAACGGCTGCACGGAGCGATTCCTGGACCTCCTCACGCAAGTTCGAAGGGCCACTGCAGCCGCCATCGGTACGGTGCGTGAACCGTGGCCTTTGGAAGGCTACGACCTACACCCGGGGACCTTGCGAAAACTTCTCGTTCACGCAGAACGGACTTGTGCAGAGGACGACACCAAAGGAGGACGCGAGCTCGCCTCCAGCAACGAACACACCGAGTTATCACAGCAGCGCGTACGAGCGAAAGGTACCAGATGACGAAGCCGAGCGAAGTGGCTGCAGTGCCTTCTATTTGGGCCTGGTTCTTCTACGGAGACCGGTACTAGGTTAAAACGGAATACTGACCGAGTCGATCTGCTCCTGCCTTGCGATTTCTGCTCTGAACTTGTTATAGATGTAAAGCCATGGCATTCGAATTTCAGGAATGAGGGCTTGAGGGTTCATACGTGGTGTTCGGATTCTCGGTTGTTCTTGCAGGGTTGCTCGGTTGACGCCTTGCAGCTGGAATTCGTTGCACCATCGAAAGCAAAACGATTCGTGACGTCTTCGCCCTCGGACTCCTAAACGGAGCGATATCATGATCCGATTCATACATCGGAGACCTCATTCTTCTCCTTTCCTGGCGATCGGCACGCCCGAATCACGTATTCTTCCAAGTTTTCGATCTTTCAATTCTAGATCAACTCGTAAGCGCAACAATTCGTGCCGCTAAGTTGGTGATGAAAAATACGCAACGTCGCCTCTTGACGACTCGTTGTCAAGCTCATGCCGGACATTCAAAAAAATTTTGCCAGTCAACTAATCAAGAATGTTCGAAAGATGACTCCTTCTGTCTATGTGGTCGTCAACGAAACGGTATTTGACAGCAGCATGATGCCTTTCAGGGGATATGCTTCGAAACGCTCCTTTTCTTCTGTTTGGACGGAAGAGGGACCTGGTCGCGGACTCGAGTCATCGCAGTGATCGCTTTCGATGGAGCTAGCGTCATAGCGTTGTACAAAAGGCACGTAGACAGATCGAAATGGCTCGACTTTTTCTCGAGCCTGGAACTTTCCTCTGGTACTTGTTTCATCGCGGACAACATCTTGTACCGCATATCCTCTATCGAATGGAGCAGCACGCACTTGTGCATGTGGAGCGGGCAGCACGCTCGCCGATGGATCCGTCCAGAACAAGTCCGGGATCGTTGTGTACCTCACCGGGTGCGGAAACAGACGAGTGCATCGTGCGGAACCCTCTGTACACGTCAAGGGCATCTACCGAGCGATGAGGCAAGAGATCACGTACGACAGGACGACGCTGGGAAGAGGACGCGCGATCGATACGTGTGGAAACACCTAATCAGAGCCAAGTTTCATCGCAGCGACGAGTACACCGCGGCCGTATACGAAGAAGATGCAACTGGCAAGCGAAGCGCAGACCGCAACTATCGTCGGTACATATCATGCATCGAAAGCGACCCGGGGCAGCGAAATCGGTACCTGAACGCTGCCGGCAACATCCATCGGCTGCTGACAATCGTTATGGAGAGCAGGAGAGACCGGCGTCTCTAACTACGGAGATGCGAGAGCGAACAAGGAAGCAGACGCATCATACGCCCGCAAAGGCTGGTTTCCCCGCTGGCACTGAGACGGCCTCCAGAACCTAAGAATGTGCTCCCGAGTTAGTGGACCTGTTCTGCTTTATTCCGACATGGGTGTCGTTCCATACCAGAACGTGGTCCATTTTTTCATCGAGGCCCTGCTGCCTCAAAGGAAACTTTAAAGCACTGCATGCCCGCTCACATCAGGTAATGTTTTACGTAGAACAACAAGCAGACAAGGGCCAGAATGGCAGCGAGGCCACCACATACGATTCTCATGTCGTTTCGGGCTCGTTGCTGGACACGCCGAATGAGGCTTTGGCTGAGACCCAACCGATGGGCCATATCAAGAGTCTTGCGCCGCACCGCTTTGAGCGTCTGGTGTTGCTGCCGCAACGCATTGAGGACATCGCGCCCGCTTCCGAGAATACCATCAGCGGAATGGGACGCGTGCTCTAGAGACTGGGTTGCGAGCTGTTCCAAGTCGACTATCGTGGCATCAGCCTTCGACTTGGAGCGATGCTGTTCAGCGCCCTCGAGAAGCGATTCACGCTCCCGTAAGTGCCATTGACGTTGCCTTTCCGCCGCATAGACCTGCCTCCAGAGACTGCTCAGCTCCCTGTGCTGTGTCTCAAGCTGCAGCGCACGACGTTGCCACAGAGCTCGCTGTGCAGCGGGCGCGCGCTCAGCCAGCTGCGAAAGCTCAGCAGTCACAAGTTCGAGCTGTTGCAGCTTCAGCCGTGGCGCCTCTAGTGCCTCTGCTGTTAAAGTGGCGACTCCGAGGTCTTTCAAAGCTCCTTTCGTCGCGAGCTGCGCGTGGTGCTGCTGTTGCTCCGCTTGCTGGAGAGCGCTTTGGAGCTCGACTAGCACCTTGCGAGCTTCGCGGTGCACCTCGTCCAGTGAGCGTACGGCGACCGGGACACTGCTGGGGCCCTGATAAACCCCGTGCGACGTCAGCATGCAGTACTGAGCGTCAGAAACGGAGGCAACTCGGGCAAAGCGGGGGCGGTGCCCGTCGTACAACCCGTTGTGTTCCCCCGGAAGCGCCAGCGCCCGACGGCGCCGCCCTGAGACAGACCGCTGCTGCTTCGGCTAAAGCACACCACAAGTAAACCCTCGACTAGAAAAGGAACCGCAACAGGTACCGTATCAGATAGAATAGGTTCCAGTGTTCCAGCCAAGTCGTATCAAGGAAACACTGATGTTCAGTCCGCGTACCGTATTGCCTCCGCAGCGCGATTCCGAACCAGCGAAACGATCCGGTGCGGGTGCGATGTACGCCGTGCGCTTTTCACGAAATTTCCGGGATTGCGTGAAAAAATCTCTGGAGAAGGAAAGAAAGGGTGTCCATGATGCAGACAAAATTTTGTTCTGGTTGATGCGTGGTGTTGTCGTGGCTTCGAGAACAGTGCGACAGGGCGCTAGACCGGTGTGTATTAGCGCACATGCGCCTCATGGAACGAGCGGTTGCTCCTATGCCCCGGAAACGGACTCGCTATCTTGGGTAATCCGCGCGAGTGCATTTCAAGGAACACTGCTTTCCATAGGTATCTAGACATATCAATGCTGGGGAAGCTGTTTCAAGCTGGCCATGTCCGCTGCGATCGCATACGAGCGGACGCTCTCCCCGCGCGAGTCGCTGTACTTGCTTCTGCACAGCGCAGCAGCATCCGTTCAAGAATGCGTCCGCCCAGGTATCTCGCACGACCCGAGACAGCCCCAGTTGCCGTCATTCGTTACTCGCTTTCAAGTTGAGGCACTCTTCGGTATTGGCGGGTGCCGGTTTGGGTGTCAACGGCACCTGTGGCATGCGTTCGCTTCTCCTAGACGGGGTCCGTGCTGGTCGTGGATGCCGGTGCTTCCCGCATCGTAGCTGGCTATGGACACGTCAATGCCAGCACCGCAGGTGATCGTGATCATCATGAATAGGTGTTCTTGTGCCAGTGGCAGCCTGTGTTGGGCGAGGATGCCCGCAAGGCAGCGTTGAATGAGACGACGTGACGCTAGTAGCGCTCGTTCACCCATCGGCGATCGAGGGGCAGGATATGACGGCAGTCGCTGGCAGCGCAGCTGCAGAGCGAAGCGTTCGGTAAAAATCATTCAGCAGTGGGTACACGGTCGTAAAGCGCGTGTGCGTTCGCCACTTGTTGTAGCGCTGTATGAGCATGACCTTTATGGCAAACATATGACTTCCCGGTGAGCCGTGCTGGGCGTGAAGCGCTACGAACAGGGTGATGCTGGAAAATGGAACGAGCGATCGCGTCGTAGGTCAACACGCTCGAGATCCGGCGCTGCATAGCCGGGTTCTCTGACTGGATGCGCTCATGTGTGATCCGTAGCAGTTAGCTTTCAAGACTAACTGGGGGACGAAACGTCTCGTTTGTGGAACAGGTTGATGAAATGCTGGAGCGGGACTCAACGATGCTCGACATGTTCCTGATGCCTGGATCCGATTTTCCGAGGAAACGGCTCTATGTCATCCATGAAGGTGCCCAAGCTTGATCATCATCATCATCATCATCATCACCGACAAAGCGTACCAAGGCGAGTCTTGCTCCCGCTCAGAGCTGCTTGAGGAAGGCAGGCATGTCCTTCGGCAAATCCTTCTCACTTCGTAAAATCTTATCGATAATTCCGAATTCCTTTGCCTCCTGTGGAGTCATATACTTGGTCCGCTCGCTCGCTTTCAAACATTCCTCAGCGGTGCGTCCAGTGTGCTCCGCCAGAATCTCCATGGCAACTTTCCGATTGTACATAATCTCCCGCGCCTTGATAGCGATGTCTGCCGCTTGGCCTCGGGCTGTGCCCCGCGGTTGATGCAGCATGATCGACGCGTTCGGTAGGGCAGCACGGTTGCCCTTGTCGCCACATGCCAAGATCACTGCTGCTAGACCAAAAGCAGATCCAACGCAGATAGTGTAAACCGGCGGCTTGATGTAGTTCATGGTGTCGATGATCGCAAACGCGTCGGTCTCGAAACCAGCAGTGCTGCCGTCGAGACCCATGGTCCCCGTCGAGTTGATGTAAACGTAGACCGGCTTGTCGGGATCGTTGTAGTTCAGGTAAAGAAGCTCGGCTATGATGAGTTCACAAACTGGCGCTGTGAGCGGCATCCCAATATAGACGATGCGGTTGTGCAGCAAAAGAGACGGCAGATCAGGCGGCGGCCCGATCCGAGCCCCCTCTATGGTCATGGGGGCGTTGGCAGAGCTGCAGCGCAGCGCTCGCAGACCCCAACGTGCACCGGCGCGGTGCACGAGCGAGCGCGTGCTACGCCCACAACCCGGCACTGCACTGTGAAACGACGTAGTGGACTGCACTTGACTCCAGTTTCCTGAAGCAAGCGGCGTCCAAAGTGCAGAGTGAGCAGAGTTAAGAAAAAAGAGTGTGCCTGGGGCACCGAAGCGAGGCTTTCTTGAGACGTTCATGCGTAGCGGGTTCGGTTATGAAGCAGCCTGAACACGTGAAACAGGACGTCGTGCGCGAATGGCGTCCGACGCCCTGCACATGCGATCAATCCGGAGGCGAGCGCGCGCACGCGATCATCTGCAGGTGCTCAGCAGCCATGCAGCGGCGTGTGACTCGAGTGATCCGCTGGCCGTCGCACCCTTTCCATTTACCCTCTTTGTCAATAAATGTCTCATACGTCGATTCGATCTCAGCGAACGGCAGCGAGCCATCAGCATCGGCGCTTCTCTGCATGCCAGCGTAATACCGTTGTTCATGCTGGTGCTGCGCAGAAGCACGGTAGCCCGTGAGACGTACATGACAAGGTTGCGCATGAATTATAGTGTATTGCAATTCGTTGGTAGGAGCAGGGCGCACATCAAGAGCAGAATCGAGTCCCGCGATGAGGCTGTCTCGCTGCAAACTGCACTTCGGCCTGTGTGCAGCGATTAACCAGCAAGGGCCCGGACGCAGGAGCTCGGTTTCTCCAACTCGGCACTATAAGCGATCACTTGCAGGCAGGTGTAGGGGCGTGGATGCTTTTCATGCAAAGTCGGGGCTTGCCTTTGGGAGCGCGTTGGTGAATCCCTTCACAGCGGATGCAGCCGCAACACAAGGCAGCGCCCTGAGCCAGCGCCGAGCGTCGAACACCGACGTGCATCTTCCGGGGACAGACGTAACGCGTGAAGCGCATACCGCGGATCATGCGCGCCGGTTACGATGGCTGTCGCCCCGGGCCTCCTGTCAGACGTTGCTGGTGATCCGTCTCGAGCGGGAATGCTCGCATCGAGCTCCGATGACCGACAGAGCAGTAATCGGACTACCCAGGGTCGATCGATCCAGCATGCTACGCTCGCTCTCCGAGCACAATCAGTCCGAACTGGTGCACCAGGGAGTCGGGGCAGCGCGGCCCCGTCGTCGCTGTGCAAGGCTCGAGCCACTCTATCGGTATCCACTATGCAAGAACGTTGCGCTAAACGATTACAGGTAACGACAGCTGAGAAATGCGAGGAAACCAGAATGCCCCCTGAGCACCATGGCCGTACTGCGTCGGGCGTCGAACGTTGCGCATACCGCAAAATCAAGTCGTAAACTTATCGACGCCCTTTCGAGTCTCCCGAGCGCTCTGGATCCACGTATCCAGGGAATATTGCCGGTGTGCGACTCAAGAGGTTCGACACAAGCCCCCAGCATCCTGAGCCGAGCCGAGCCGAGCCTGCTGGCTACAGCGCATGCCCGTGAAATGCGCCCAGCTAGGAAACACTGCTGCTAAGCGAACACTGAAGCGCACCGACGCTGGGCGTGCATGCTCGTTTATAGACTCGGTCTTGTGGAATCATAAAACACCATGCCCGTTCAAAGATTGCCGAGGGACATTGCTTCTTTGTAAATATGCGCTGCTCTAGCGTTTCTGGGCTGACTACTGAGCCAGTACCACGTCAATGGCGTGTTACAGGCGAGAATCCAACGCCCTCTCTTCTGAGCACTGATTTTCCATCACAAGCCCTGCGCATTCCAGCGCAGAAATCTACAATACGCACCCAACAATCCACGTGAATGTCCGTTCGGTACCAAGCTGCTCGATGCTCAGGAAGCACGACATGTTTTAAAATGTTGGTTCAGGCGTTCAAATCTCAGTGCAGAAAGTGCTCGCGCATGTTGTTGATGCTGGTGGAATCGCACCACAGCACGCGAATCACGAGCGACGGTTGCGCTGTCTGAGGTTCGCTCAGCGCACCCTGGACACCATCTCATGCATGCGTCTGTGTTTCCTGCTCTTCTTCTCTACAAGTCTCTGCGTGCACCTGTGCTCCTGAGGCGTGTATGTCGTCCTGAACGCCTCCATGGGTATCGCACAGATTCGATTCCTGCACTCGGTGTATGCTCTCGTGGCGAGTGCACGCGTGCAGCTCCAGCGCACCATAGCCCGTCCAGAGCCATAAGACACCCCCGGAGGACGCCACTTGTCCGTCAATTCCTTCTACAACGAATTGGAGAGCACCGCGGATGCACACTTGTTGCCTCTGGACAACGGATACCGTCGGTGACGCCAGCGCCGTCTCATGAACTGCTGCCAGCCACCATTCGCATGAGCTATTTCCAGACTCTAGTACATTCTGAAATGCGGCGTCCAAAATATGCGAGTTGCTCGAAATGGGGCCCGGCGCCTTCATTCCATTTCCTGGCATTACTCATGGTATCAATCATGCCCGACTCCCGATAATATCGATGCGTGGATCCATCAGAAAGCAATGTTTCTTCAGTGTCGAGCATCAGTTGTTTGATGAATGGTCCATCGGAAAGCTTTCGAGGAATGTGGGTGCCTTACAGCCCCGTGTCGGGCACTCGTCCAGACATTTGCATGACGAGGTGCGTCAAGTTGAGAGAACCGAGGCGAAACTGCCTCGACGAAAACGCTACGCGATCCGTCATGACCTCCGGCATCTCACGTTCTGGAGGATTCTCCCGGTTGACGTTTCTGAGCAGGTAGTTCTTGACAACGGTTGCAGACGGATCATCCTACTACCATAATTTTCCGTTCCCGTCACTCTTCGTTCTCTTTAGGGAAGGATCCATCCTTTTCTTGTAAAGCAATATCTTCGTTTCCCCGTTACGTGGCGGAGTGGCATCGATGAGGTTGTTCTCTTCCATACCTGGTCTCCATGGGGATTCGGATGCACTTGGAGACCTAGATCACCGATTCTCGTCTTTTCTGTGCATGTCTCTACGATTTCTGTAGTAGCTTTTCACCTCTTGCTCCGCCACGAGCACGCCCACGGACCGAAGCGCACCTCTATGCATCCATCCCCAGCCTACGACCAGAGAAACAACGCAGCCGATTGGAGCTGGTGAAGATGGAAATCCCCTTGGCGACGGACGGTGCCGCAGAAGCGCACGACTCGTCTATTGATCGGTGATCGCCGAAATGGAGCTTCGGCAATAGAGAAGACGCCTTCGAATCCAATGAACCTGGGGCAATAGGCTGGCACGAAGGTAAGCTAAACGCGAGTCTCAGCTGCGTGCTCACTGAACGCTTTGGAGTCATCGAAAGCGACGTTCGCTAAGAGCAGCCAGAAAATATGGCAAAGAGGAGCCGCGATGAGTGTTCCGACGAAAGATGAAGTCTTGAACGATCCCGAACGTTTGGCGACTCGCAGTTGACTCCATGACTGAATCGCAGTCAAAGCTGACCTTGTCGTGATACTTGCTTGTTTCTTCTTGGAGAACAGCGGTTCGCCCCTGTTCCAGAACCTGTACAAATGCATACCATCTCCAGAGTACATGCTCGTTGGGCGCGACGAATACCTGTCCGTCCTGAACACAGCGATCGCGTTTCGGTGCGAACTCGATCGTGTATCGCTCAACGCATGACTGGTGAACGTAAGCGCTTGCTTTTTTTTCCGTCTCCATCTATATCTCCGCGAAATCCATGACATCATCAGGAGAGACACTTCACATCCTGTACCTGCTTTGATGGTATTTCTCACAGAATGCATCAAGTTGAATGGAGTCAAGAGGACACAGCTGTGGCGATAGAGTTTGATACATTCTGTTTTCGGTGTACGGCGTACAGGGTACGGACGACGTGCTGCGGGGCTCATGACGCTGCTGACCACGGCATAACCGACTTGTACATCAAAAGCTGTTGCTCGCAAGCTACCAGCAACAGCACCAAGTCTTTCTGCGACCCCTCTACAACATACACTTCTTCTGCTGACTGCCCCGGATAAAGACGAGCAAAAATAAAAAGCTTTCGTTCGTACAGGCATCCCAGAATTCAACGCTCGGGGTTGAACGCTATGGCATCAGCGATTTTTCCCTTGAGAAAACGTTTCCATGGGCCAGCGTTCTCCGATTATGCGCATTTTACTTTTCTTTTTGGGTATTTTTTTCAGTGCGCGGTGAGGTATCCATCAACCCCCTACTCCCATGTTACATTACCTATACTTCATCTGGGATAATGGCGTCAGCGATGCGACTCGTTTGTGGCGCCATCGAATGCGCCGTCGAACAAATGAGGGAAGTTTTACCTTGTAAAGCGTTCCTGGACCAGGGGAAAGCTCTCCGAGTGCTACCCGGGCGACATAAGCGTACACCATCGTTGAATCGCTTTCACAAGCTGCTTCTTGGGTACGAACCAAGATTTGTCGTGCAGATCTCAAGCGAGGTCTTCGCACTTCAGTTTCTGCTGTACACACCTCCTCTATGCAGTCATCTCTAGACCGAAGCTGCAAGGCGGCTGTACCTAGTCGCAAAATGCGCTACTTGTTGCTTCTTTTCTGTACCACCGCTCTCCTGACGGCACTCTGTTGGGTACGTGCGCCTCAGGTGTTCGCGGGACTGCGTGCCGTTGGCGTTCCGAGCGAAACTTGCCGAGCGCTCTCCGAACACTGGTGGTGGCTGCTGCCCCTGCTTGTACCGTCAACTGTTATACTAGTGGTGGTGATTGCTTTTTCACTGAAACTATGGAAGCTCTTGAGCAGTTTTCCTGACCGGCCAGAGGCCGCTCGTAGTCTGCAAGCGGACCTTGAGAGAGCCCGACGAGCACTGCAAGCTCGGGGGTTTCACTTTGAAACTTCAGCGGCGCGTATTGGTGGCGCTCCGACCGCGCCAGCCTAGAGACGACTCTGAAACCAATGCGATGATCTGGGCAGCTTTGCTCGTCCAGTACATACCGCGGGTTTATCGACGCGAACGACGCCTCGCGTGATTCGAGGTTGCACCGAAACATCCGCCCTGAAGCGGCACCAAGTGTTGCAACGCGGACAAGAGAACATACGTCGTTCTCCAAGATGCAATCTCGCATCGTTCAGGTGCCTCGAATTGCGGTTGTTGCAAGCGCGTCGACCCTGACTCTTTCCCCGTAGAGCATCGAGAAGCACTCCATTGAAGCACGGCGCTGATGTAGGTACAGGCGCTCATGCAAAGTATGCGAGACCCAGCAGTGATTCAATTGCAGTCACGACACGGAGCCTGGTTGCTCAACCTTGCAAAGCTCGCCAGAAGTATTTTGCGTCCCGGAACGCAGTCATGAAATGAAATCTGCTTCATGAACAAAAAAGTCATCGCGGATCGCTTGCGTCATGTTCTGTGTCAGTCTCAATGCATCCGGACCTGGTTTACCGAAACCGAAGCCAGCTAGTCAACAGTTACCGCAGGTAGGGCCGCACCGGTCTTCCGTCGAAAAAGCGACCCTGTAACGACGACAGAGCCTTCTCAGCACTGACTCGGTCAGGAAAACGAATGAACGCTGCGCCGGCCTCGGGATGCGGTGGAAGCGGAATCTCTACCTCCACCTTTTCAGCGAACTGAAGCATTTCCTCTCTGATATCCATGGCGATATCCGCACGTTCCTCCTCATCTAGAAAGGCTTGTGGGTCCACCACCTCCGGTAGAACGACCACGGTTTGCTGCATGGACCTGGTATCGCCGAGGCGAGCTCTCATGTCGAAGACACTGAGAAGTTCGGCATTCACTGGACGCTGCTCGAAGCGTCTGTGCTGCATGGCGTCGGCCGCGGCGGCCGCGTCAGCAGCTTTGGTGAAACGAACGTACACGGTGCCGGCCTCGGGTTCATTGGGGCGCTCGTCCAATGCCACCTCCTCGATGGATCCATACTGACGTAGCTCCTCTGTGACGTCATCGATGGCTTCAGTCCGCTCTTGCGTATCCGCGAAGAGCTCCGGACGCAGAAGACGCACGAGCGCGAGCACACTTGCTTCCGTGCTCCTGCCGTCCACATGCGCTGTGACCATCGACGCTGAGGCGTTTTCCGAGACATCCGCAGCAGAAGCCGCATGATGCGGTACCCGGGGAGAGCACGCTTCGCCCTGTGCATCTGGTGCTTCGGGTGTCGACTTGCTCTCTCGTGGGTGCATAGGGTTCGCTTGCCGAATGATCAGCGGACGTGAGAGCCCTGGTAGCAGATGCGAACGCAGATGCTCGACAAGGCGTTCCACTTCGGGATCCACTGTTGCGAAACGCTCTGACGCAACGGTGCGCATCTCAGAAGCTGCTTGCGTCGCATTTGTGACGCCCTGGTCCAACGAGGTGCAGTCTGCGGCTCTGCATCGATCCAGGCGGAAGTGCGCAAAGCCCCGACTCAGGCCTGAGCGCCCCTCTCTGGCCAAATGAAACGCACTGAGCTGCCACGGCCAACCGACCAGCGCTGTGCGTAACCACTGAATCATCGTATATTCGGTGAGATGAAGAGGAATGCCGCGGATATGGCCGTAAAACGCTCCTGCTGGTGTCCGTGAATCGGATGCAGGCCAAACGTCGGGGCTCATTTGACTCTCCGCCACAGCGGCTCGGTGAAAACGAGCTGGAGGCAGTCGCAGAGCCTCAGCTGCTTCCGCTGGAAGTGGATTCGAGCTCAACCAGAGTTCCGCGTCGAATTCACGCGGTCGCGAGATCACTATTTGGTATCCCTGGAAGAGCAAACCGCTCAACTGCACCAGGCCAGTCGTTTCCTGGACAGTGAGACACTCGACAAAGGCGGTGCGACTTTTCCAAAGCACCTGCAGTTCCCAGACGGGCGTTAAACGAAGCTCCCGCAGAAGACTGCTCTGAGCTTGGCCTCTTGAGGATTCATTGACACCGGGACCCCGAGCGTCGTTCCGCTCCGGAAGCCGTTCGCTCTGCTGTCTGTATCGGCCTGCTGCAGCGAGCATACCAGCAGCTCGACGTTGCTTTGCATGCCAATGCGCAAACCGTTGATGCCATTCGATATAATCGTAGGCGAAACAACATGTAGCCGCCATGACGTGCACCAGATAGCTATACAGGTCGTGCTCATTTGTTGAAGGAGGCAGGTTCCGCAGGATTAGCCGTCGAGCTGGCTGACTCGACACATCCGGACCATGCAGCCACAGCATGCAGAGCAGCTCTGCTTCAGCGTCCGACGAATGCGCTGCAACACCGAGGGCGGCTCTCGTGGCCATCCGGGCCGGGGGCTCCGCCTCAGTGGAAGCACCACCACCACCAGCAACACCAGCACCAGCAGCAGCAGCCTTGACCAGTTTGGCGGCTTCATCGGCAACGCGCCCGATATCCGGCGGTCTGTAGTGCTCACGTGGTTCAGTTGCGGCAGGCACGTGAGCTCGAAGCGGCATCGGGGATGGGCTCGCTTTCTTCGCACTTGCCATCAACGCCCATTCATGTTTCGATGCCATGAGGAGCGGTTTCGATGCATGCGGGTCTACCAGTGCCGTGCCTTGCGCTGGAAAGACTGCACGAACAGGTGCTTGAGCGATCATTGCAGACCGCTCATTTGGCATTCGCTTTCGCTGCGGAGATTCACGGTGACTCGAGTGCCTGTCATCTGGGGTGCAATTACGGCTACGGAACTGGTGCTCGAGCGGGCCAGCGCCAGCACACCTGTGAGCATCACGCGCAACCTGGCTCTGTGGCGAACGTTGGCGAATCCGCAGTTGCTGTTGATGGTGCTCGTGCTGGTGCTGCTGATTCGACGAGCGCCCATGGGGCCTGTCCAGACCTGAGGCACACGACATCTGTGAACGAGCATCCGCATAAACTGTCGTAGACTGCTGGACGGGAAAGCGCGCACATGAAGCATCGCTGAGCGCTGGTTCCGCACCTGTGTCCCCTGCTGTCGTTGGCAAAGGTTCTCGTACACTCGCGAGCGCTCTTCGGATGCGCTGCTTCAATACCATCTCACGCAGATCGGGAGAAGACTCACCTTGAGCGTGCTCGGACAGACACCTAGATCCTTGATTGCGCATCTTTGGAGCAACTGGGTGCGATACCTGTGCTGCTGCTGCTGCTGCTGCTGACTGCGTAGCCGAATTCTGGGATGAATGCGGCACCAAGGCAGCGGCACGTCCATGTGCTGCATTCCAGGTCGACGCTGCATGCCCGGAGCGATATTCGCGGACGTCGGTGGAGCAGCGCTTTTCCGCTGGCCGCTCTGATGCATCCCGATAGGCAGGCGCTGTCGATGAACATGGACGGTGTGCAGGTACGTCGCCGCCATCATCGGTACTCGCTGACAGAGCGCAGCGCTCATCGAGCTTGCCTGCTGCAGTGTATCCTGTATCTGCCGTGGATGCCGCACTAGCGGCCAGCGCCTGAGTACTAGCCGGTGACAATGTCGGTGTAGGTGGCACTGATGTCGAAGAGGTAACCCGTTCTGACGCTCTCGCTGTGTTGATCACGCGACGGCGTCTCGAAGGCGAGCTGGATGTTCCCAGTGAATCGGAGCATGGGTCACGTTTCCGCTGGGATCGATTCCATTGCGCTGTAGGCTGCTGTAACGAAGGGCAAGCATCTGATAATGGCGGCGCCTCGCGAAGCCATTCCGCCCTGGGGCGTGCGTTGTCGACTTGCTCCGACAACCGGCGGTCTCGTGTGGATGCTGAACGTCTGTAGTCAGGGGCAAGCACCCCATTTGATGGGGAGGTAGGCGCTCCAGTCCCCAGCACAGACGCATTCGCCGAAATTGCAGGTGTACGCTCTTCTGCTGATGCTGATGCTGATGCTGCTGCTGATGCTGATGCTGGGTGTCTGGAATCTGAAGCAGGCTCCTCAGTCGGGAATACCTTGCGCGTGGTCTGTGCAAAAGCTACGGAGGCTGAACCTGCTTGCGCTGAGGGTATGTTTGCGTTATTCGCGCTATGGTGCATGCCTGGAGCCGCACTGTCTCGTGCCGTCTGGTGCTCCTTCGATGTTGCGGTTTCTGGTTCACTAACTGGAACGTCTTTTGCGGCTTGCACTCGCCGGGATCGTCGGCGGACGACTGGTAGGCGCACCGGCGTCTCTACTGGTGCGACAGGCGCCTGCTCCGTCTCCGAAGCACCATCTTTCTGCGACACAGTACCTCTGTTACCAGCGCGTTGCCTTTGACAGACTTTCAAAGAGCTTGGCTCTTTATCAGGCTCCGAGCTAGGATCACTCGACGACTCCGTTCGTGCGCTTCGCACCCTGTCACTTGTCGTTGGTGGTACCACCGGCTCGAGACCAGTTTTCTGGGCCAGACGAGAGGAGCGCCGCACAGTTCTCTCTGCTTGAGGTGTCCCTGATAAAGTGTCACTCAATTTTGTCCTGTCCGAGCCTGTTCTCGGCATAGGGTACCCTTCGCTGCGAAACTTTCCTAAACGGGACCCTTTGCACCAAGGAGGCGGCGTCGCACAACCGGAACGGCGTCTCTGTAGCGAGACTCGCGGGGCAAGCTACACGCCTCCCCGGGTTATGGACCTTCTCGGGTATGGCCTTGAACCCGTTGCTTCCGCTACCAACCGGGCAGGTGACACCAGCACACAACGCTGACGGACGTGGTGCCTCGAGAGAGCTCGGTAACCCTGACCTGCTTGTTTATCGAGAGACGACTGTGAGCTTTCGGCTGCGTGCCCAGCCTGCCGCCAACTCGAGTACCCAAGAGCTGTGTTGTAGTCTCGAACTCTTTGGCGTCGGTGAATGCTTCCTGACACTACAACGGTTGGTATTCGTATGGACACCACAACCAAGCGTGACTTTACGAGCGTTTGAGGTGCCCTTGTCGGCGCTAGGCGAGTTACGGGTGCTCGCGGACTGGTTCTGGAGCTCGCACAACCACCTGGAGTGTCAAGTTCTACCGTTTGTTGAGAGTGCCTTTTACCCGCACGCAGCCCGGTTGGACATTGAGGCGCAGATGTGTGCTGGGCTGGACGAGTTTTACAAGGCGCTGAGTCGGACGCTTGCTCTCAGTCGAGGTGTCCCGAACTGCCAGGTGCCCCGTTCCCCGGGTGACCTGTTGCCCGCTCCCTGGTGCGATGTCGAGCCAACCGCTCGGGGTATATCGCTGGCGTCGCTCGCAGGGAGCTTTCGCGAAGAGTGGGACGCGCTTAGCACTCGTTTCAGTTTCGGTGACGAAAACCCTACAACGGTGACAATGCATCCAAGACCTATTGCGTATGCAGATATGCGATACAGGCCGCCGCGTATCTATTTGCCGATGACTGTTCCCAAGCGTCTGTTTTTCTGAGCGCTAAGAGACCGCAGCACTCACGCGCGATGCAAAGGTCACGATGACTGGGGTCAGAGGAAACCTTGCCAAATGAGCGAATGCGACCGAGCACCGAATGGATCTGTTGCAAGGCCAAACAGCAGACTCAAGTCAGCAGTTGCGTTTTTATACCGCGCCTGGCACGCTCTGTGTCATGCCTCTCGGTGCCGAACATCGCGTTGCAGGCTCCGCGCGCTCGACACTATCGTTGGACCTGCTCTATGCCGTGCGGTTGAAACAGACCTCGACCGATACCATTCGGTGCATGCGTAGAATCGCATTTCGCAAACCACTGGCTGCATCAAATGGTGCTAGCCTCAGCTCCATTGCACGAATGATCCGCTCTATCTCTTCCTGGTGCGTACCTGGCGTTCAGGCACCGCCGGATGAATCTGTGCGCCATGACGACCGCTGAACCCGACTCCGCTACTGGCGTCATGCCAGTCGTTCGCCCTGAAAGACGATAGCGTTGACACGCGCTCAAGACGCAGGGTCACCGAGCCTGTCTGAAACTCGTGCACCAAATACGTTCAAATCAGAATCGTGTGCAAATGTATGTGAAGGAGACGCTTTCATTTGTGTTTCGAGGGTCGTACAACGGCGTACGCTGCCAGCCATACGCACAGCTACTCGTATTCGAGCGCACTCCTGTAGATACGATGATTCCATGGCAAGCGCTTGCTCCCGTGCAAGGACCAGAAAGCGTGTCACGTCTCCTGCTGCGGACACTCCGGCATGCTCTGTACAGATGATGATGATGCCGCTGTGCTCATGGACCCGTTATATAGCATGGAAGCGCAAACGTATCCTGTTTCACGGCATCTTTCGTGTATGCACATGAACGCTTTCCACGTGGATGCCTTTCACAAGTCCCGCTTTTTCCACGAGCGCACGCTTACCGGCAGCATACGCACCAGCGCAATACCCAACGCTGTGTTGGCGTGCACCTTCTGGAGCACCTGGAGAACAGTGAACGCCAACCGCAGCAATTCAGCGTCCACTCGACACCATCCTATACAGACTGCGATGCATGACCTACCATGCCGTATGCGATTTCACCACTGCATATCGAGAACGCCCCCCGAACCCCGCTGATACACCTTGCAGGTGATCGCACTCGAGCGAGACGTTCACGGTACGAAGGAGGTCAGCGAGCACGATCCCCGGGGCCATTCGGAAACACACGCGGGATGGCGTACCAAAACGCGGTTGCCACGAGAACAGCTCCAGCCCAGTTCGCGATGAGGTCGCGATTCCACCAGCCCTCTCGTGCCACAATCGGTAGTGTGCCGAACGAGACTAGAAATATCGCCCAGAGCGGGGAGAACACCAGAACCCAGCGCCAGTTCGGCGTACTCGCCTCTTTCCCGTCCTGTGGGGTGCGTGCCGTAAACCCGATCACCGCCCCTCCGAGAAGTGACATGAGAAAACTTAGTGCCCACTGATCGCGTCCGAATCCAGGTACAAAGCGGCAGATACGCCCATCTTGGAGACAAGTCTCCATCGCCCGAATGCAGGCATCCAGCACACCGTACTCGCCGTGCTCTCGTACGTAAAACTGATTGCCGTACCGTCCCTGTAACTCCAGCCAGAACGAGGACGGGAAACGCGCTGTAACTTGATCACCAACGCGAAAATTGAGCACATTGCCGCTCCGCTCATCGAGCACAATGAGTATACTCCGTTGATCCTGTAACCCGAAATAGCTGCTGATCGCTCGCCCAACCGTTTCAAAGCGTTGTGTCAGAATACGAACCCGGTATCCAGTGGTAGCCTCGATGTGGTGGATTCGAGTGCGCAGCTGCTCATATTCGAAGGAGCTCAGAGCTCGAGCCAGATCAAGAATGACACGCGGTTGACCGTCGGTATCCACAACATCAGGGAGAAGTTTGGTTGACAGGTTCCCGTCTTGACCCTGGGGCTGTGTTGAGTCCGCAAGCAGGGGTAACGATCCCCAGCGCGTCGCTTCCTCAGTGTGGTGGTTCACCCACTGAGCTCGTGCTTGCGTCCTGGTATGCTCTGCCGCATACGCTGCCGTATCCTGCAAGTCTTGCCAGAGCAGAAGCGAAAAAATCGTCGCCAGTCCTCGTGACAAGATCGTTTCTGATACCCTCGGCTGCGCAGCGCTCGTACCGACTCCCCAGCGAGTGTCGTGTACCAGCGCCGCCGACACTCGAGCGCTGCTGCGAGACCCCATGGAGCTGTCCACAGGACCCAGGCCTGAACGCAGATACCGTTGACTCGGCCGTTGTGCCGAAAGGAGCCCTAGGTGCCTCTTCGTGGTGCATAGTCCGAACGGAGCAGCGACCCCGACAAACAGCGTGCAACGCGCTCGGTGCCGGTAAACAGTGCCTTCGCTCTGCATAGACCTATTCAGCTTTAAACGTGGGGTCAAGTCGACGAATCAAACGCACTTTCAGTACTTTCTTGTAGAATAGCGTGAACACGACTCCGCTGAGCACGAGCGTTGAAAGCCACAATGCCAGTACGGCACTGGTCAGACGACGCGCCGCCGCTGGCGGCAGGCGGAAAGGTTCGTGAACGTACGGCACAAACGCGTGGCCGTCAAACCAGTGAACTTTGCCATGAAGCTGTAGTACACCACCAGGCTGTACAATCTGAAAATGATCTCGCACAGAATACGCTGCTGCACCTAGAATGTATCCCCGGTGGGCATGGAAAACGAAGTTCACATGAGTATTCACATGGAGATGAGAGCCCTCGGCAATGCCCCAGAGCGTGATCGTTACTGGAGCGAAAAAACGCAAGTGTCCCGCGGATAGCTCGTTGTCCAGCGGCACACGGCAGTGAATAGCGCGCTGCATGGCTAGTGCATCACGCAAGAGTGTGTATGCAGCATCGCTCTCGAGTGGCCAGCTGCACTGGAAATCCGTATCCAGACCAAAGCGAATAACAACTGGATCTTGTTGGTTGCGACACTGCATCGGTTCCCAGCTGCTGAGGTCCGGTGTCAAGCACTCGATGGCGAGTTCCTCGCCGAGCTCATGTGGACGATGTCGATGCTCCCCGGACTGGGTTGCGTGGTCTGGAGGCGGCCCCGAGTTCGGGCGTTGTTCGCTCTCCGCATTTGCAGGGTTTCTCCGTATCAACGGTTGCAATCGGAGCAAGCCCTCGTTCAGCTTGCGCAGCTTTTCCTGAACTGCTGGATCCCGGAGGCTAAGGCGGCCAAGCTGGGCGTCTCTGAGGAGTTCAGCGCGTTCTCGCTCGAGCGACTGCCGTTTCGCTTCCAACGGAAGCTGAACACGTACAGGCACGTTCGGTTGCGTTCCAGAGCTCCCGCTCTCCGAGGTGCCGTCACCGCTGGCAACTTCTGCCACAGGTAGTGCCGCATCTGTCCGAAGGTGCACCCCGAGTAAAACGATCAACAGCGTGAGCCAGAGACGGGTCCACCGAAGTGCGCGTGGCGCGGCAAACCAGGAGCTGAGCGACCCCATGGAGTCAGCTGTCGGTCTGATTCTGGCGAGAGGTTTACCGGCTTCGCAGGGTCCGCCGGCAAACGCTCAAATGTAGTCGTGCGATCCGCAACCGTGCCGTAGTGACCTCGGGAGCGCCCTCCGTGCCCAACCACGGACCCTCTTCCAGGTGCGCTTGGCGGAACAGGCCCCGGGCTTGCCTCCCGTGGAGACCAAACCAGACAAACCCAAACTGGTAGATAACCTGCTTCACCTGCCGAAATCAGACCCAACGCACCCTGTAAGCTACAGCGAGCGTCGCTACCCAGCGAAGGAACGAATGAACGCTGCAAGGCAGTTACGAGATTGTTTCGCGGCAAAAGCACCTGGTCGCATGTCTATGTGTTTGTAGGATGCACGTGCTCCAGCCGTGGTGCGGTGTCTGCGCAGACCTCATCGCTTAGAAGGACGTTGTTATTGGCCATCGCCTGGTATCATACGCATCGATTGAGGTACCTGGTCTAACGTTTCGCGGAATGAATGCATGGAGTCAGACGCTCCCGAATGCGCAAACGATGTGGGTCACTAGGGCAGCGATCGTGCATTTGCCAAAGACGTCTTGAAGTTCCAGTACACCCAGTCCAGAACGCTCTCTAGGAACAGGGGTTTCGCGGATGACGCGAATGGGCGCTTGCCGAGCGCAACAGAGGCAGTTGCAGCCGGCACTGTGCATTCTGCAGCCTTCGACGCACGGTGACAGGACGCCTTTGCGATAAACTGGAGAGTAGGAGCGGCTCGATAACCGCAGTCCCCGCTCGTGCGATGCATACCCGCAGAAAATGAAGACGTTCCGTGATGCACGCGAACGAGCCAGCGATACTGAAGCGATCGAAGCAAATCTGGTCGAGAAATTCATGGGCGCTTCGCGCGATGGAGTGGATGACCCTGATTAGGTTGCGGGCATCTCTGTGCGAGATAGGCGTACAGGGCGTACAGGGCTCGAGTCATGTCAACCCGAGTCCGCTCTGAGCATCTGCATCGTCGTTGTGAGCGTGCAGCGCGACTCGAGCGGACTGCTCTCTGCGTCTCGTGAGGTGCGGTTCCCACGAGATCGTTCTCGCTGCCGATCCATATTCCTGAACGTTTCCATCCATGTGAATATAGAATAGACCAGGTTTCCCAAGTCGCGCAAACAGACTTTGGTTTGGGTCTCTATCTAGTCTGGTACATATCAGGTTTTTGCGGCTTTTTTTGGAACGACTTTCTTGTGCTCTCCTTTATATCCAGACTTTAATGCACGGATCTCACGCTCCAGTTCCGTTGATCGCGGTCAAAGGATGTTAAAAGCGGCGTCCAAGTCCGGATTTCGACGATTACGGCTGTTCGCGAGGCATTCCAGGCACAGGAGGACGTTGCGATCTGCGCTTCGCATGCCATTTTCATCTTGCTTCTCCAGGGTATCGGTGCGGCTGTCGCAACGATGACACCTGACGCCAGTTCGGTGGTCCCATATACGTCCTGCATACATGCGCCTCCGAGTGCTGCCCTGTGGCGCGTGAACGCTCACTTCATTGCTCATGACAAGCCATGGACGGGTACAGAAGGCTCACCTCAATGTAGTCCTCGGTTTCCGCGCCCAGCGCTGCACTCGATGATCACGGACTTGTTCTGGACGATCCTTTTGGTGAGTAGTCTGTCTGCTGTACACGTACGCACTCGTTTTTCCATTTGATGAAGCATTCGTGGAACACGATATTGTCCACGATGAAACAAGTAGCGGACGGAGAATCCCGGCTGGAGATCAAGTCGAGACACGTCGATCCGTCTGTGCTCCATTCGCGCAAAGCTGTGACCCGCCCTCCAGTGGAGGCGACCGCCACGATGACTCAAGTCAGTTCAGTTTTTTGACCTGCCACCTGCTATCGTTTTCAGGTTTTATCCCAGCAAAGTACGAGTCTCAGAGGCTGTCCCATAAACGGGGATCGCGTCAGCTGCTCGGGTCTCATCTTCAGCACCGCACACCTCCTGATAATTGATGGCGGCGTTGACGTACCAGTTCACGAACGCCGTGCAGGCATGGGCATTGGTGGTACGCACCAATGCAAGCATTGCTGGAACTCGTCCACTCTATGCCACAATAGTCTCGTCATCATCGCGTCGGACAAACACCTTTTCTCGCGTATCTGCCGCCAACTGCTTCTTCGTCACTGGCTCTTCTTCGCTTGATGGCCAGCGAGAAGAGGAATTCTCCTCTTTTATCCGCGACCAGGCGATGTCCGCCCTCTGGGATCCTCGACTTGCACGGCCAAACCTTTCCATCCGATTTTTCATTTCTTCAAAATGAATGCACCCCGAACGCTTCTGCTACTAACCGCGAAAAAGCGTTTCGTGACACGGACCTGAAAGTGGAACACCATTGTTGTGAAAGACTACAAACAGGGATCCCCGAGTGCGAGATTAGTATCGGCGTCGCGGGGACTCTCTGACCATTCCGCTTCAGATCCCCTGTGTTTGCCATTAGCAGCAACTCAGACTTGCTTTCGGTGATCACAATGCGATCATGCAATGTTCCCGCTCTGCTGGTCAATGGGTGCACGTTCGCAGTATGCCCGAAACAGCCTCGTTGGTGCCAGCAAAAGGGCCACTGTGTCTGCAGTCACCCGTTTAGAATGCGCTATCACCAGGCAATGGCGACAGGTCGACTAGCGTAAACCCAGCACAAGCCAGTGGACTGTAAGTGGTAATACCCACCGATAACGAATAATGGATCGACGATATGTTCGAATGGGCCTTGATCGAGGATCCCGAAAAGTACCGTGGATCCATGTTCGGCCTTGAATCACGATGGCAAGTCTCAGCGCTTGCTGCCCTGCATTGATGTCGCCTGCAGCAACTGCGTGGCCCGCCTCAATCCGTCATTTCAAAAAGTTCTGGCTCACAGACTGTCTCTATGCGCGAACTTTCGCTCCGTTTTGAGCACTCCCAGGGCGAAGACGCTCCGGGTACGACTTGTGAGCGCCAACGTCGCGCCCCTGGTTGACAGCATCACCACCTGTTTATGGAATCGCGCAAATTCAGTGTAATCTGATAATCACCGTGAGGAATTTTGCTCGTCCAACGTCGGACTACACGTGCAATACACAGCGGCATATATCGGAACTTGACAAATCTCCACGTCAACGTTTGAAGGGCATACTCGAACTGTAATTCTCAATCTGGCTCTTGGCCTCTCAACGGACCATGCTATGTCGTCCGAGGCGGACGCGCCCCGGCCTGCTTGGTGCCAAAATAGGCGCTCATCCAGGGAACAACCCCGAGGAGCCCCACGCCTCCGAGGTAGACCACCCAGGCTTTGGGATGCCACAGAGCTCGACGATCAAAGCCGCGAGCGCTCTCCACCACCAGATAACTTTCCGTAGAACTAAAGCCGGTTCGCTGCGCACCTTGTTTACCGATCCGGTAGGTGAGCCTTGCGGGGTGCAGCTTATACACGTGCACTGGCTCTATAAAAGAGGGTGCCTCAAACAACGCCGCTTCTGCTGCACCAGCTCTATAGGTATGTGGGACGATGCTCAGATTCCGGGTAAAACGCTCACCGGGTAACAAGGTCGGCAACTCGAATAACACATACTCACCGGGGCGTTCGGAAGAGGCTGGTCCAGTCTTCTCTTTTGGCCAGTTTTTTCTTTCGAAAGCCACAACGGGGAAGTTGGCGTCATATTCATAGATGCGGATATCCGTTGCCGTGTTCCTACCGAGATTAACGACTTCGTACTCGATCTGTGAAGTTTTCTGGTCTACAAGTGGTACGCCGCTGACACTGCCGCCAAGTACAACCATCGCTTCTTTGCAAGGCGGATGGACCTGTCTCCGGAACAGCAACACTGCGGCGTCTCGGGAACGCTCCGCGGAATCTGCAACGCTGTTCTCGCCGGCAGAGGCGTTGCCCAGCTTATCGAACGTGACGGCAAGCGTGCGCCCTCGTGATGATACCAGCGGAGGGTACGCGGCCTGATCCACCGACGACGCTGCGTTCGTGAGCGTCGCTGCCAATAGCAGGACCAGGACTGTCCACCAAATTGAACTGGTGACCCAGTGCAAAGAGGTAAGCATCTGCGTTTTCTTCCTATGAAAGATCGTGAAGCGTTTACGTCGACCCGTCTCGGTGCGAGCGCAGTATACTGCCGACATTTGCCAAGGAGGGCGCGAACATGCGTTTGTGTGAGCAGGGCCAGGTTGGTGGTCATACGCGGAACCCTGTCGATAATAGCCATGTTATGTCCATTAATATACATATATATACATATGTACATAAATCTGGATTCCACAGCACATTTTGCGCACCCAAAGGCGGATCCCAGGCCACCGCGAGGGCAACGCGTTCGCGTACCTCGGGGTTTACGGAAACCTCGGTGCAGAGGCTGGATCACAGCCGTGGGGACCTGCTCGACTCGGTCCGGTCGCAGCTGAACTCAAAGATATAGATCTATCGCGTGGATTACTTATCGAGCGCACAAGCGATACGATAAGCATGTGTTGTGTGCGTTTTATGCAAAGAGACATACAGCGCACCTGGTTCGCATACTACGGCAGCGAGCAGGACAGACCGTGCATACGTCAGCGAGGGCTTCTGGGCCGTCAGCTTGCTCGTTGCCTCGATCGAATCCAATGAAATAAGGACTGGTGCGCTTCTGGTCCTCGACTTGTGTCCGTGGACTCACTTCGAGTCCGCTTCGCAACGTGCCTCTATAGAATACGCTTGAACTGGGGCATGCCTCTCATTCAGGATCGACCCAGGTCCGCAGATTCATTTCGAGCCCGCGCCACCAAGCGCCTCTTCCAAAATTCTCCTGCTTTTACCGGTCGTTTGCAATGCATCCAACGAGCCGCTGTATTCTTCGCTCCAAACCGTGGCGGTAGCAACTTTTCCTGTTAGCGTCCAGAGTCTCCGTGGCCTTTCAGACAGGCCAGAAATCTCCTGCACAGCCTCAGGGCGACATCGAGCCTCCATTAGCGCACTGGCCCGCGCTGGGCTCGCTGCGCATTCGTAAGCAGGTTCGTGGAAGACCCAAACTTTGGATGTTCACTACGAGCGATTGTCGCAATATCGCCGTTTTACGCGGAACATTCCTCGAAACTTTAATCGATACAACCTCACCATGTTCGAGTAGCACAAAGCATATACTGCCGGTGTTTCATCTTTGATACGAAAATCGATGCAAGTTCGGAAAGCCGGAACCGTCGCCGGATAGACGCCCATCCACCAGGCTCGTTCGCTGTCTACTTGACATGCAGCGTCGCGGATCATATCTCCAATCGGAGACGAATAACTGCGATCTTCAGATTCTGATATTAAAGAACGCAGCGCTATTCACGTACGACACAGCAGTTGTTGACACATGCGGCGTTTGTGCGGGGCGCACGCTCCGAGCAAAAGTCGACGAGGTGCGATCAGGTGCGGCCACCGAGGGCCACACAGTTCCGAACGAACGAAACGGATTCACCAAGTTGCTCCATTTTTCATTGACGCTCAACGCAACCAGCGCGGCGCATATTCTTTATCATAGGTCACAGACTCTATACGAAAAAGTTCTATGAACTGCTGGTCCAGGATGCGAACTTTGCTGCCAGCAAATCGTCTGTATTCATCAAAAATCGAGGTGAGGCTCCAACCCTGCATTTTCCGCAGCGTGCCAATGACTACACCCGATCGATGTTTCCCTGAATTGCAGTGCATCAATATCGGATGATTGCGACAGTCCAAGAGCACTCGCAATGCATCCGCGACCACGTCCTCGGGTATGAATTGAAAGGGCTCTTTGTTCGGTAGAATGCCACATTGAACAATCTGAACATTGTGCGCGCGACACCAGGCGGTGTTTGCCTCACTGTAATCCTCAGGGCAGAGGTACAGAATCGTTTTCAGCTGAAGCTTTTTCATGAACGCATGATTCATGGAGTTCGGATAACCCGAGCGGTAGATACCCGGTGCTGCCATGGAAAAGTTCAGCGGCGGGATCAAGACCCCATCCATGGTACGGTGCTATGTGCGAAAGCGGTGCAACGGGACCCGCCTCGTACAACCTGCGCCCGAGTCTCTTATCGCTTGCGACACCGCCTTGCCTATATTCAAACCTGCGTCAACTGGAAGCAGCTTTCGAGCCGAAGAGACTCGCGTCTGTTCCGGTAAACACGTGTCAGCCTGGACGTTGCCTCAGACTGCGCGGCAACGGTAAAAAACTGAAAGGCACGTCGGCTTCGCGTCTTGAATAGCGCTTCCAGGTGCTACCGCTCGTACAACGACAGTCTTCCGTCCAAGAAACCGAAAACGCGCGTCGTCTGTACCTAGAGCACACGCAAACACGCACCCGTTCTCGCAGGCACAGCAACCGGTTCGGAACGCTTATCTGGCGCACAGCAGGAATGAAAGAATCACCTGCTGGAAAATAAAATAGAGCAGCGGGTACCAGCGAAAACGTCCACGCCCAGCTACCGAAGGGTACGCGGCCTCAGCAGGACCTCAGGTCCAAAGCAACATAGTTTTGGCGCAAGCCGCGTACAAGTCGCTTGCGGAAATTGACCAAATCGTCCTATGAATTACTAGCAGCTGTAGCAGATGAAGGACGAACGAGCACCTGAAGCAGCAGCAGCAGCAGCAGCAGCAGCGAACAGAGAGTCAACGAGCACGTTGTAGCAGCTGCAAAAGCAGAAACATGTACTAAAGTGGATATGTTGCAGTGGTGCGCGTTCCACGAAACGCACACCGGGACGGTTGCTATTGAGCGAGTTGCGCAGCGCTCTCCAGCGTCGTTCACGTTGACGCACTATACGCTTAGGGAGTTGGAACGGTATGAACGACGATCACGCAGATCTAAAAACGAGCAGCGCACCTTATAGGGCAGAAGCAAGTGAAGCTGGTAACCACGACGGGAACCCGAAGCCTAAAAAGAAAATCTGTTGTGCGTGTCCAGAGACAAAGCAGGCTCGCGACTCGTGCATCGCGGAGCGCGGTGAAGAAGCGTGCCGCGACCTCATTGAAGCCCACAAAGCCTGCCTTCGGGCAGAGGGTTTCAACGTTCCTTTGTGAACAGCTTCCGGGCTCCAGATTTGAATAGTTTCGGATAGACACCGGCGGTTTACTCGTGGGGGACGCTCGTGTCGGTATCAGAGAAAGCACGGTGACAAGACGGCGTTGTAGAGATACAGCGCAGGACCTGCAGCGACGGCCGCAATATTCTCGAGCGGGTGCGCTGCGACGTGAAGTACTCTTCGTGCGTTGGGGCTCTGCGTGGGCAACAGTGGCTCCGGAGGCACGCCGCTGCTTATCGTTGGTCCGAGGCCGCTCGCGGACAGGAGCGGCGGCGACGACGACACCCCGCCCATGCTACCGGATGCATCGGTCATGGTTTCAATGCTACAGCTCATTCCGTTGGGAAAGAGCAGTCGAGGCGGGCGTCCGCTGCTTACAAAGTCAACACTGGCTTCGTAACAGAGGCCTCGTCCACTTTTGCTCGAGTAGACCTGGAACTGGTTCCCGTAGGAGCCGGTGAGAACGCTGGCATCATCCGCGCTGAAAGCGCACTGAAACTTGTCGAAAATGCAGTCGTTCTCGTAGAGTTCGCATAGGCGCGAACGCAACGATTCGTGCACGGGAATGGTGAGAAGTGGTCGCTTCTCCATGTTGATGTCCCAGAGCTTCAGCGTCATGTAGTCACGCGCAAGCACGTACCGACCCGAATGTGAAAAAGTCACATCGCTCGTGGATGCAATGATTTCGCTGAAAAAACTGCGATTGGCGGGATCCTCCGGCTCCTCGTACTCGCGACACGACTGATCACATAACGCTCGCACTCGCAAGTCGCATAGTTTCAAAACACCGCGACTGCTGCTGTAAAGGAAAAGATTGCAGTGATGCGGATGGAATTCCGCTGCAGTGATGACCTCCGTCAAGTCTTCCATGTTCTCGGGCTTGATGTCCACGACATTGAAACCAGTGCTACAGTTTTCTAGATTCCAGATATTAATTCGCAAATCATCTGCCGAGAGGAAGGTCTCTTCATCACTATTCAATGATATGGAATTGATGTGGTAGGCGTGCGCATTCGAGAATATCCGTTTCGGGACCGCAATCACCATAGAGCCGGCGCGGCGTAGACGTGGTAGACATACGTTGCGACCCGCAATGATTCCTGCGGACGCAAGACCGCTTGAGTCCTCTGCAGGCCTCTCTACGAGACCCCGGATGGCGCTGCTCGGATCTGCAGACGCATCGTGATGCCTCAACGCTTGATGTGATTCTGGTCGCGTATCGGCTTCGCCAGTCTGGTTATCGAAACTCACAAGCTGTCGTACTTGACGCTCGAACACGCGCCACAACTTAATTGTCTTATCGTTGGTAGTCAGGAGCCGGTACGCACCGGATACATCGCGACACCATCGAATTTGATTGATTTTCTCCTCAATTTCAAGTGACTTGAGGTAGTCGAATTCCGGTTCATGAGACTGAAACTGCGTCCAGAATCGATACTCCGGTACAAATGCGGGAATCCGTGATCTATCTGGTCGCAAGCCATCGTCTGCATCTGCATTGCGACCGTCGGATGCCCGCTCGCGGTCGTCCCAGACCTCGTCATCCAGCGGGACATGAGGAGTCGATCGTAGACCCGGCAGCGCATCGAGGAGGTGTGTTCGCGAGCGCTCCTGAAAGGCACGGTCGTCAACGTCCGCACACGACGTCATGAGCACGTCACATTCGTTGAGCTCTAGGTCAACATCGCCGTTGGCACCATGGCTGACGCCAGCCGGCGGAGAGACCATTTCCATCGTGCTCGCCGCTGATGACCGCTCATCCGAGGAGGAGGTGCTTGATTCACTAGCACTACTTTCGCTCGAGTCGCTCTCATGCTCTCCGCCCGAGTCGTCTAGGTAGGATTCTCGGGCACGCGTGCCTTGTAGGCGGGACAGCTTGTGGCAGTTCGACAGGTGACTCCGGTCGAGCGATCCACGTCGATACGAGCCATTACTGTGGCTGCCGGACCAGCGGGGGCCCACCACGGCGATACGCGGTGAACGTGGAATCGGAACCGGTGACAGACCAGTTGAAAGCCGTCCCTGACTGGAGCAACTACTGCTGTTACCTCGGGTGCGACTTGTTTCTCGTTGTACCAACCGAGATCGACGCGTCGCCCGAGCAACCTGTTCTCTTCGCAACGCCTCTCCGCGACCGGCATCAATGCGCTGCAGGATAACCACACGACCGCCTTTGTCTCCGGTCGCGATCAGGTCCCCAGTTCTACTGAACTGAACGGCTGATATCAGGTCCACTTCCTGTGGCACCTCTGCGGTTGCTCGCTCACCAAACGCTTGCGCAAAACGGTAGTGTGTAAGGTCGTCGAAGATCTCGCCAGCACCGTTCATGGTTTAGAGAAGCAGCGCGCGACCCGGAAGCTGCGTTTCCCGAGTATGTTTCTAGTCCAATAATGCAGCCACTTTCGAGAAAACAGTTTCGCTCGCTCGCTCGCTCGCTCGGCGCACAGCAGCTCTTTGGCGCAAACAGAACAACCTGTCCCACTTGTCCTTGGACAAACGCAAACGCCACTTCCTGGCTCTGCGTGAACTTTTGCAGCTTCTTGAAACCCTGGAGCAACCCTTCGCGCACCACGCTGGTTCCGCGAACTCGCTCTGGTATCAGGCTCGAGGCGCGAACAAGACTGGTGTTCAGTGCGCTTCTCGAGCGCCGAGTACTGGTACGTGCTCGGGGAGGCACGGATCACGAACGCGCACCCCTCTAGAGTGCAAACTCACCGTCCCACAACTTTCGCTGGAGCGTCGGGGGTCACGCTGCCCTTCAGGAAAAGTACAGATAGTGCCACCTTGACAAAGCGCCTCAAGTTTTTCCCAGGAAACGCTTAGAGTATAATCTGCTTCTTGCGTTACACTTTCGTGTCGCCGCGGGGGGAACGTCTCGCAGGTCGCCGATCCAGAGAGAGATGTTGTCTTTTTTTTCCAGAAAGGGGCAGCTTGTCCCGGATGTGAGGGAGATCTCGAAGTGCATTTGCAATGCGTCAAAAACTGGACAAACGGGTCAGATAGAATCCCGGACCCTGTGGCGATACCCGCGTCCGCCTGAAATTCAGTAGTGAACTGCTCAAGATAGATGCCGGCCTCTCGAATTTTTTTCCTGAAACGTACATCCATGACATTCCAAGTACGGCAATAAGAGTTTATGGACTCATATATAGGTATGGGATTCTCGGTCGTCTTGTCGGTGTGGATGCTTCGAATGTTTGCTGGTGGAATTCATTGCGACATCGAAATCAAGATGACTCGAGACGCACTTGAGCACGGGTTTCGTAAAAGGAATTTATATGGTCGTCCAGTTTATATGTACACGCATCCGCTGTCTTTCATTGCTTAGGTCTAGCATATGATATTCACGCATGCGTCAAGCATAAGATCTTCTGTTTCAAGGCAACTCGTAGGTGCAGCGATTCGTGCCGCTGGATTGAAGCGTACAGATGCTCGCGCGTCGTCGCGTTACGACTTGCTCACCAGGTTGTGCTGAAACCTCACTGAATTCATGTTGCCAAATAACCGATTCCGTTAAAAACGCAAATCCTCCTCACTCTGCGTATGCATTCACGAAACAGCATTCGACGGCAGCTTGACATCATTCAGGAAATGTACACCCAGACGATGCCGTCTCTTCTGTTCGCATGGTAAAGGGTCCTGCACTGGGAATCTAGTCACCGCAGCGAGCGCATCGAGTAGAGAGTCTGACAGCGCCCCGTATGCAGGTAGCATGAAACGATCCAAGTTTCTCGACTCGTTCTCCAATATCGAATGTCATTCCGGTACTTGGTTCATCATGGAGAGCATCGGCTTCCAGAAATCCTCCATCGAATGGGACAGCATGCACTCGTGTGTGCAGCGGGTAGAGTCTTGGACAATAGCATCGTCCAAAAGAAGCCCGTGATCTTAGGGTACGGCATCGGGCGCGGAAACGGAGGAGCGCACTGACGGGATCATAAGATGCCCGTCAAGGACATGTGCCGAGCGATGAAGCAAGCGTTCGCGCGCAACGCGGCCACGCACGGAGAAAGCAGGTGCGTGGCGAAGGTACTGGAACACCTCGCGACACCCAAGCGTCACAGCGACCGAGGGTGCACTGCGTCTGTATACGACCAAGATGGAAATGCACGCGAAGCGTGCATCGCAATCTCTAAGTGTACCTGAAAGACGTCAACAACGTCTCGAAGCAACGATATCGAAAAGCACGCTGCCATCAACACCCTTCAACTACTGACTACAGAGCTTCAGAGCCAGACGAGCCCTACCTATTTAAAGCCCGAGGCAACAGAGAGGAAAAGGCATCAGTCGCAGACATATCCTTCCACACCTTATATTAACCACCATGCGATGACCCAAACTCTTTGATGTGTACGCACGTGTTCGGTGAGTTGATCCGTTCGATTTCAATCGGAAAGAGGCGTATCTGCAGGCTAGCCGCCGGCATCCATGCTGCACCCGGCCTCTACGAGCGAATCACGCTGAAAGCGCAGCGTGTACGCATGCATGCATGCGTGCATGCACGCACACATACGTGGACGCGCCCCTGCAGGAGGCGGCTGACGGGATGATCCGCGCAGGTGCAGGGCACGCGCGCGCTCTCCGAAATCGCAGCGCGTTGGGATGCGCTGATGCCGGGTATTGGTCGCTCAGCGCTTCAGTGCACCGTACGACTACGAGCGCGTTGCCTCTCAGTAGTAGCTTTCTGGTGTGGACGAATTCACGCATTCTTGAGCGCACTTACTATTTTCAACCTCATACTTGCAATATAGGTCGTGCTGTCGCTGGCCACGTTGCGTTTGTGACGAGTTTGCGACCTGTGTCTGAGGCGTAACGCTTTGTGGAACCGCTTGTTTATCGCTGCCTCTCGAGTACCAATTCACTTGCAATGGCACCCCTAACGACGAAAGACGTACCTGTTCCTTATGGAAGGAACTTTTTAATGGTTCCGGGTCCGACGAACGTCCCACAACGGGTGCAGAATGCTATGCACCGCAACAGTGAGGACCACCGCTCGCTCGATTTTCCAAAACTGGGTCTCGCAGCACTGGAAGCCATCAAGAAAGTCTTTCAATGCCGTCAAGGGCACGCGTTTATATTCCCTGGCACCGGAACCCTGGGCTGGGAAGCGGCGCTGACCAACTGCCTGGACCCTCAGGACCAGGTCATCTCGGTGCGCTTCGGTCAGTTTAGTCACCTGTGGATCGATATGATGAAGCGTCTGGGCCTGCGGCCCATTGAACTGGACGTGGAGTGGGGCGAAGGCCTCCCCATGGATCGCATGGAGGGACTGATCCAGAACGATCGGGCGCACGACATCAAAGCCGTCTGTGTCGTACACAACGAAACAACGACCGGTGTATGCACCGACATACCTGCTGTGCGACGGTTGCTGGACAAGTACCAGCATCCGGCACTGCTCATGGTGGACGGCGTAAGTAGCATCGGTGCAGTCCCATTCAAGTTCGATGAATGGCGTGTAGACCTGGCAGTCACCGGATCGCAGAAGGCGCTCATGTTGCCAGCGGGTCTCGGCTTCGTCTGTGCGTCGCCGAGGGCGCTGGAGCGGAGCAAGACCGCAAAGCTGCCCCATGTATACATGTCGTTCCAAGATCATCTGCGTTCAAACGTCGATGGATTCTTCCCTTATACTCCTAGCGTGCCCCTGTTGTACGGTCTCGTTGAAGCAGTGAAAATGCTCGAGGAAGAGGGCTTTGAACAAGTGTGGGCGCGGCACCACAAGCTCGCAGAAGGCGTTCGGAGAGCGGTACGAGCGTGGAATCTCGAAATCTGCTGCCGCGACCCGCGCTTGCAGTCAGACACCGTAACGACTGTGATGCTACCACAAGGTGTGGACGGCGTCCAAGTTGTGAAGGTTGCCTTCCAGAAATACAATCTCTCGCTCGGAGCGGGACTCATGCGTCTGCGCGGTAAGGCGTTCCGCATCAGTTCACTTGGCGACTTGAACGAATTGACGATACTCGGCGCGCTTGCTGGCGTCGAAATGACGCTGCGCGAGTGCGGATACAATGGTTTCAAGCTTGGCGCCGGTGTAGCTGCGGCAGCCGAGTACTACCAGCAGCACGCTGTGCAGGCGCGCGGATTTACGGAAGCCATGGCAAAGATTTAGGCGGAGCCCTTATTTTTTTGAATGGGTGGCTTGAGGGGCGGCTCGACCACCGCAGAGTGTCTCATACGAATAGTGGCGAGCTTGATAAAGGTGTACGTTGACGGATAAAGCGCTGCAATACAAAATTTTTGAGTTTTTCACGTGGAGGGCTTCGACCGGTGTCCACCGGCACAGCCTCCGACAGAGACGCCGAAACCTTCTATGCAGTGCTATGTTTCTACTGCGTACTCGCATGTATCTGCTCACGTGGAATATACAGCGGCCTCCTTCCGTGTGTGTGTGTGTGCAATGGTTTTGCAATGTTGGATCATTGCAGCATCTGACCCGAATCCCTCGGATGCGCGTATCCTACCGAATACCAGAGACACTGGGGCATTTTCTAATGCGCTCCTGTGTTCCTCAGCTTGTTGAGCCCTGTTTCCCAAACAAGTAGAATTTTCACACGAGTTTGCGACGGTTAGGTGCCGAGCACGCCCCAGAGCACATTTGCTCTAAACACTGGAAGTTAGACAGCGTTCGCGACGCTTAGATGCCGCGAACGCCCCAAACGCCAGCAGTGACGGTCACTGCACCGCTGCCGCTGCAACCGCCCGACGGAGACAGAGCGGTATTGCGACGCCTCGGCAAGCGTCGGCGCGAGGCGCGTGCCCGACCAAATGACCGGAAGCTTCGTGCGTCTAGACTCTGGCACACTAGTCGACAGCGGCGCGAAGCGATATGCTAAAGGGACTCGGCGACAAGGACACAGCTCGGGCATCGGGCGCTGTCCTGCTTCGTTCCAGAAAATCGCGTTGCACACGAGCCTCGTGGGTCCCATGACAGTTCCAGCTATCACCACTGCGGCGCACGGCGCATCAAACTGGCAAACTCATCCAGTACACGGCATCCAAAGCGCAAAAGGCATATTTGCCAAACATGCGGGAAACTGTGCCTTCTCCCATATGTGGCCGTGAAAGGCCAAAGACGCGTTTCGTTTCTGGTCGTTCCCCTGATGGATTCCATACCATTATCAGGAGTAGTCGGTGCCCCAGCAGCGCGCCATTCGCTCTCCGTCCAGAGTGCATGCATCGTACTGGATACTGCCTCGTGCGCGTCGTTTCTGACGGGTCCACAGCTGCGCCTTAGATATGTCCATGATAATACTAATATATTCTAGTTCTTCCATTCGTGTCCAGTTTGGATTCGGGGGCTGCGCTGCTGCGACCGCATTCGCGGCGGCGTCGGCGTTTGTCGCCACCTTGTCGACCAACCGTTTGCGACAGGTTCGCCTTAGGTGTCGTCGCTCGGCTCGCACTGCTCGGTTCAGCGCTGTGTTAAACGTTCCGCTGACAAAATGGTGAACTTTACAATTGACGAGCTCCGGTCCTTGATGGACATACCGGAGCAGATCCGGAACATGTCCGTCATTGCGCACGTGGATCACGGCAAGTCGACGTTAACGGACAGCCTGGTTGCTGCGGCCGGTATCATAGCGATCGAAGCTGCAGGCGACACGCGCCTCACGGATACGCGCCCTGACGAGCAAGAACGCTGTATCACGATCAAAAGCACTGGAATCAGCCTTTTTTTCCACTATCCCCCGGATCTGGAACTGCCTAAGGACTCGGGCGACTCGCGGGACTTTCTCGTGAACCTGATCGACAGCCCGGGCCACGTGGACTTCAGCTCGGAGGTGACTGCAGCGCTGCGCGTTACTGACGGTGCGCTTGTTGTCGTAGACTGTGTCGAGGGGGTTTGTGTGCAGACAGAAACGGTGTTGCGGCAAGCGCTCGCTGAGCGTATCAAACCCGTCTTGACGATCAACAAACTGGATCGGGCGTTTCTGGAACTGCAACTCGAGGCAGAGGAAATGTACCAAACCTTCAGTAGGGTGATTGAAAACGCGAACGTGATCCTTGCTACTTACCAAGACGCTGCTCTTGGCGATGTTCAGGTGTCCCCGGCGAAGGGCACCGTGGCGTTTTCCGCTGGACTGCATGGCTGGGCGTTTACGTTGACCCGGTTCGCACGGATGTATGCTAAGAAGTTTGGCGTCGACGTAGAGAAAATGACGCAACGCCTCTGGGGTGAGAATTATTTCAACCGCAAGACAAAGAAGTGGACAACGAAGAGCACCGACGCTGAAGGCGAGCAGCTGGAACGGGCCTTCTGCGAGTTTGTGATCAAACCGGTGAAGAAGATCATCGAGCTGTGCATGTCGGACCAAGTTGAAGCCCTTGAAAAGCTGCTCTCCGGATTGGACGTGTCGCTGACAAACGACGACAAACAGCTACGTCAGAAGCCATTGATGAAGCGCGTACTGCAAAAGTGGCTCCCAGCAGACCAGGCACTCTTGGAAATGATTGTGACGCACTTGCCGTCACCTGTGAAGGCCCAAAAGTACCGCACAGAGTTGTTGTACGAGGGTCCAATGGATGACGTTGCTGCAACGGCGATGCGCAACTGTGATCCGAAAGGGCCACTGATGCTGTACGTGAGCAAGATGGTGCCGGCCTCCGACAAGGGTCGCTTTGTGGCTTTTGGAAGAGTCTTCTCAGGGACAATTCGCACAGGCATGAAGGTGCGTATCTACGGACCAAACTATGAACCAGGTGAGAAGAAGGACCTGGCGGTGAAGAATATCCAGCGAACCTTGCTGATGATGGGCCGACGCACCGAAGCCGTCGACTCCGTTCCCGCTGGTAACACTGTCGGACTCGTTGGTGTGGATCAATTTCTGGTCAAGTCAGGGACGATCACGGACGAGGAGAGCGCTTTTCCCATCAAGAACATGAAATACTCGGTTTCGCCTGTTGTTCGCGTCGCCGTTGAACCCAAGAATCCGAGTGATCTGCCCAAACTTGTGGAAGGACTGAAGCGCTTGGCCAAATCCGATCCACTGGTTGAGGTTACCATGGAGGAGAGTGGCGAGCACATCATCGCAGGCGCCGGAGAGCTGCATTTAGAGATATGTCTGAAGGATCTCCAGGAGGACTTTATGAATGGCGCGGAGATCCGCGTAGGCAACCCGGTGGTCAGCTACCGCGAGACTGTCGAAGGGGTTCCTGATCCGCTGAACACGGCCGTCTGTCTGTCCAAGTCTCCGAATAAGCACAATCGTCTCTATATCTACGCCGATCCACTGCCCGAAGGTGTTGCACAAGCCATTGACGAGGGCAAGATAACACCACGCGACGAACCCAAGGCTCGGGCGAAAATCCTGAAGGACGAATACAACATGGACGAGGACGCCGCCCGTCGAATTTGGTGCTTCGCCCCGGATACGACCGGCCCGAATCTTTTCATGGATCGCACCAAAGCCGTCCAATTCCTGAATGAAATCAAGGACTCTTGCGTTGCGGCGATGCAGTGGGCATGCAAGGAGGGTGTCCTCTGTGAGGAGCCCATGCGCAACATCGGTTTCAACCTGGTTGATGTGACGCTCCATGCAGATGCGATCCATCGGGGTGGTGGTCAAATCATCCCGACGTGTCGGCGGTGCCTCTACGGTGCACAGCTGCTAGCGAAACCGCGCCTATTTGAGCCAATGTTCCTCGTCGATATCACCTGCCCAGAGCAAGCGGTGGGCTCCATCTACGGTCTCTTCTCGCGAAAGCGGGGTATGGTCACGGAGGAACAACAGCGTGCGGGAACGCCACTCTGGATCCTCAAGGCCTACCTCCCGGTTGTGGAATCATTTGGGTTCACCGCTGAGCTGCGTTCAGCAACGTCAGGCCAGGCCTTTCCTCAAATGATGTTCTCGCACTGGGAGCTGGTCCCGGGATCCCCGCTGGAAACCGGCAACTTGGCGTATGATTTCTGCAAAGCGACGCGCTTGCGCAAAGGCCTCAAGGAGAGTGTGCCGGATATTTCGAACTTTTACGATAAGCTTTAGAAATGGATTTGCGGTGTTCGTAACTAGTGTAAACCTGGTTGTAATGGACAGTTTCTGCGGCTACTGCGTGTTTGCTGTGCTGGTTGGGTGCTTTGTCGTCGTCCCTGCGTCTCTCGACGAGCGTGCGGTGTGCGGCGCATGTTCCAGGCGCGTTCTTTGATAGCGGGTTACGTAAACGGTGCTGGCAACTGCGTACGGGATGCGAGACACCCGCTGAGGCCGTTCGTGGGAATGCAAACCGCTCAGGGCAGCGCTTGGTTTATTTTGGGGAAGGTGCTCGGGTCTCAAAAAAGAAAACGACAAGGTGGACTGCTAATTCACAGATCCTTTCATGATGCAGACTTCAGCTACTGGTGTTCTTTATCCAAGGAATCGTATACACAAACCAGTGCATGCCGAGTTACGCGGTGGTTATCGGGAGCCCCAGAGAGCGTCCTTTACGCCGCACCAAGCTCGCGTGTTCCACCAGCTACCGCTAATTGTATACTTGCATTTGAGAAGACTGGCCCATTCAAATCATTGACTGTGTACCGAACATTCAGTGAGTGCCTACAGCGCCCGCACGAACGCTGCACAGAGTGACGAAGTTTTCGATGTATGCCTTGGTGCGGCGGGGGGAATCGGCGTACGATCTGCGCTGCTGCGTACGAATCGCGCGGTGTCGCCCCTACGGATATGCTGCATCAATGCGCCGATCCTGTACAATACAGACATGGCGCGGGGTCGCCTCTACGGATATGCTGCATCAATGCGCCGATCCTGTACAATACAGACATGGCGCGGGGTCGCCCCTACGGATATGCTGCATCAATGCGCCGATCCTGTACAATACAGACATGGCACGGTGTCGCCTTGCCAACGAATGGACAGCGCACATCACACGGACACGAACATGGTCCATGTCCGCTGGTGGCCCGTTCCCGTCCCTGGAGAGCGCAGCGAAATGGCGCCTGCGCCGCAGTGTCGCCCGGGTACGCATCCCCTTTGTATCGCCTCGCGGGGAGCTCGAAACCGTCCCAACTTGGAAACCCAGGGAGTCTACCTGTTGCCGGATTCCTTCGAAGCACCGGCACCTTAAAGCGTCCCCTCGTTTACCGACGTTCGGTCACGTGCTGTCATGGGTAAAGGCACCGGCCGGGGCGGAATCTGTTTCGCGGATACGAAGCTGGTCAACTGCTTCCTATTCGTGGCGAATATTCTTTTTATTTTGGCTGGGGTGGTTGTTCTTGCCGTCGGAGCTTTGGATCAGCGCGCGAACGCGTTTTCTGCATACAGTCAGTACAAACAGACCAACCCACTTGTCGGGTCAGTGGCCCGTAATGCCTGGCTGTACATCGTTGCTGGTGCGGTACTGATTGGCATCGGGGCTCTTGGTGTACTCGCGCACTGCGCAGCCAAGTGCTGCCTCGGAAAATTGTTTTATTTCTTGTATAATCTTGTCTTACTTTTGGCTTTCCTCTTCCTTGGGGCGCTGTGTGTGATCGCTTGGTACGCATACGGAACGACCGGGCCGAACGGTTCGAACAATATATCCAGCAACAGCTGGCTCATGACTGTGCAGAGTAATCCCCGGTTCGTGTGCTCCCAGGAGCTCCATTATGGGTGTGCCGGTTACAACGCAAACCAGTGCTCAACATCGAATCCGGACGTTCAGTATTGCCCGGGCATAAGCACCGGCGGATCGTGTCGAACAAGCGAAGAGTTGAACGCGGGACGCGGTTGCGCCGAGCCGATCAATGAAGCGTTCCGCCACGACTGGTTCGTGCTTGCAGTGACCTGCACCGTTGCATTGGCTGTGATTGTGCTATGTTATCTGGCCAGCTGCTGGAGAACATTCTGCACCTGCTGCGGAATCTAGTAATCGGCGGTCCCGGATACGTGAGCAAGCGAAAGGTCACGGGTCTTGAAGGACCCCTGTCGCAGGGTATTTTGAAAACACCGCTCGCTTTGGGTTTGCTTGTGCCTCTTTACGGGATCAGTTCGCGTACGCAATCGTTACGTGCAAAATCGTTCCATCTTGGAACCGGGTATGGGCCTCAGAAGAAGCACTTTCGGGGATCGTATCCCTGCACCCTGTGAATGGATGCGAACGTGCGCGATCTTCGTAGCCCGTGCGGATATTGCAGTTCCCTGCTATGCGCAGCGTGCAACGACACCACAGATACTAGAGGCGACTCATTTGTTTGTACTGTGGTAAGCCTAGCTCTTTGGCATTCACAATGCTGGGCGCTGCCCGCGGCATCGCGGCGACACTGGGGGCATCCACGAAAGCCAACACGTCCGGTTGGTTCCAAACTGGATCACCGCGAATAATCCCAGCCACATTCGCAGCCGCCAGGGTGCTCATGCCCGTGCGTGTCCATACAGTTGCTGAGGCAATATGCGGCACAACGACGACGTTCGGAAGACTCGCAAGACCAGGTGCCATTTTGGGCTCGTTCTCGAAGACATCCAAGCCGACGCGGAAATCGGGATGCTCGCGACAGTGTTGGACCAAGGCACGTTCATCGATCAAGGGGCCTCGGCCACAGTTAACCAAAACAGCGTCTTTTTTCATGAGCCGCAAGCGCTCGTTATTAATCATATGGCGCGTGCTCGCATCCAAAACTGTATGCAATGAGACAACATCGGCTGCCTCGAGCAGCTCCTCTACCGTCTCAGCGCGTCGAATGGATATACATCGTTCGCCAAGCTGCTGGTATAATGAACCAGTCTCCCTCACTTTGCGTTCCAGTTGTTCATTCTGAAACTGGTCGTAGTAAACGACGTCCATGTGACAGCCGCGTGCCATCGTTAGCGCGTATACGGACCCAATCCGGCCTGCACCAATGATGCCCAGTGTCTTGCCGTAGAATAGTTTTCCCAGAAACATGGTAGGCAACCAGCCTTTGTACTTGCCTGCCCGCATGAATGCGTCCGCTTCCACCAGGCGCCGGCCAGCGGCGAACGTCAGCGCCACTGCCATTTCCGCGGTGGTCTCTGTGAGCACGCCAGGTGTGTTCCCGACAGCAATCCCGTGCCGTGTCGCCGCCGATACGTCAACATTGTCGAAGCCAACTGCGACGTTCGAGTAGACTTTTCCACCAGCTGACTTGAGGGCCCGAAACAGCTCTTCATCCCAGGGTTCAGTCAACTGGCCAACGACGCCGTCGCAGCGACTCCCGATAGCGTCTCGAAGCTCGGCGCGCGACAGGATGCGCTCGCTGAGACACTGGTCGACCCGGCAGTCCGCCGCTAGAAGCGTTTCCAACCAGTTTTCACCAACAAGTGGTTTGGTCACCACTACGCGATGTCTACCGTTTGAATTAAAGGTCCTCCACTGCAGTCGAGCCATGAGCGTTCGCCGAAGTTGCAAGCCGCAGCTACTGACGCCAATGCTCAACTGGTGGTTGTGGATCAGCGCTCGTGTTGCACAGCAGGCCAGATCAAAGATACTATACAGAGCTGTACATATATGGACTCGATTCCTGCATCACGAGCGCAGGTCCTGGGCCGAGCGTTCAATATTCTCGATCTGGTGTAGGATGGATGCATGGAATCAGGGATCACCTGGGGTACAGACGCGAAACACCGGGATTCAGGGAAGCACCTGGTGTGCCGCTGCCGCTGATCCTTCAAGCTCCGGCAACGGTACCCGAAACTTGTCTTTGGGGATCATGGTTTGTTCATGCGATCCCGATGGGGTCCAGCGTTTTCGGTGCGCCTCCTACAACGCGAAAACAAAAAGAAGCGGTTGCGGGCGTCTTCAGGGCGCCGAAGGGCCTTGCAGATGCCTGCTCGAGGCGCTATTTCCCTTGTCGTATTCGCTAGCGTATGGAAACCTATACAGAGGCATATGGCGCTCGAGTGCGGAGTCTGATGCAGCAGTGCAGCTTCGTAATTGATATAGAAGCCAGTGACGGTGGCTGCTGCGCTCTCGCGGTTTCAAAACCGAAGCAACCGAGTACATGCTTGAAGAAACATGCACCAGGGCGCGGTTCAGCAGCAAGCATCCGCAGTTGGTCGCCCTGGATTGGCAGAGGGCGCTGCATTCGTATCCGATTACAATCGAACACTATCTAGCATGCTCCGTTCTGGCCATGAGATTTTTCCCGACCGCTTTGAGACCTATATGCTCTGCGATCTATGTACAGGAATACGGGCTAATGGATTCATACCTGGCTTTAAGATTCCCGGATGTCTTTTCGAAGTGACGCATTCGAATCGTAGCCGCTGGAATTTGTTAGGTCATCGGAAACAGAATGATTCGCGATGCCCCCGAACGACGGTTTCGTGAGATGAAAGATACAATCATCCAGATAATATATACAAACCTCCGCTGTTCTCCGTTGATCGCGCTTAGCAAGCGAGGATCACCCACGCTTCAAGCCTAAGATCTTCTGCTTCTAGCTGGATCGTGGGCGCAGCAATTCGCACCGATGAATTCAAACGTAGAAGAGCTTGGTGTCGTCCATCGACGACTCGTTTACAAGCTCATACTGAGCTTTCACTGAAATGGTCACGTTAAATCCTCTGCTCCGCTCGAAATTTCAATGTTCTTCGTTGTATGGCCGTCAGCGAAACGGAACCCCCATGCACTCGATACATCTCATGTGGGATGCTCTCAGAGGCTTGCGCTTCTTCTGTTTAGATGGTTAGCGGGTCTTGAACTCGGTCTGTGTTCACCAACGCAATCGCTTCCAGTGGAGACTACGTCACCGCTGTGTACAACGGGAGCGTAATCGGATCGAAAATTCTCGATTTTTTCTCCAGCCTCGATTTTTTTCTTAAGGAACATGTTTCATCAAGGACATCACTGTATTCCACCGATCCTCTATCGAATTTAGCAGCGAGCTATTGTGCGTGCAGCGAACAGCGTACTCGCCCAGAGCACCAGTAAGGCGGAGCCTCTGATCGAACGGTACGGTAATTGGGGCGGGAGCCGATGAGGGCATCGAGGGGAGCCCTCTGTACCCGTTAAGAGCACTTGCCCGGTGAAGAAGCAGGCGTCCAGGCGCCACAGAGAAGTCCTCCGAGGTTGGGGAGGAAGAGGAGCACGCGTTCTGGTGCACACTTGTGGGAAGTTCTGACCACAGTGAAGAGTTACGCTCCGAAGGGCGCAAGGTGGCTTTCTATATAGAACACGAGCATTGCAAGCGAAGCATGGATCACAACTTTCGTCACTGTATCAAATGCATGAACGACATTTTGAAGCAGCGAACTAAGGATTTTAACGTTGCGATCCGCATCCTTCTTCAGCGGAAAACGATACTGCAGGAACAAGAGATACCTGCTCCATGAAACCCCGAGATAAGCGACAGGAGCGGGAAGCCGCCGTAGACATTGGGCCCACAGAGGCTGGTGTTCGTGACCGTCAGAAAAGCCACCGAATTTTCGTGTTCTCACCTATAGTCGAAAAAGTAGAAGATCTGCTCACTTTGGGCTTTCGACAAGTTCATCGCAGGAAATGGGATCAGACTATAAATTTCGTGAATTAAAGGACACGCGTCCGTTGGGACTCCTGATTGAGCGCGGTCCAGTAGCCACGAGCAAGGCCATTGCCTCGCGTACGCTGCTTCCTGCCATCATTCCTTCGTGCGGAACGTCGAACTGGTAGTCGCGGTAGCAGTGGTGGCGGAGTTGTTGTGCGCAGAGGGGGGGGGCCACCCAGCGAAGCACTGCTCACTCCGCTGCTGGGGTCCGTTCGTGAACGGTGACCGGAACTAGCGTGCCTGCGCTATCATAGATCTGCATCCGTACGTAACGGTGCTGGTGTCGTTGACCAACAGGCCAAAGCGCGGCTTATCCCTCCACTGACCAAATCGGTACGCTGATCTGGGTGTGTGCTCGCTTCTCTCTTCGCTACATAGGACACACGCTGACTCATATTCACGAAGTATACCAGTAATCAAGAACATGTGCGATCTGGTGTTTAGGCCGTACCGGTCCACTTCCGCAGAGACAGCTGGATTCGATCGCGAACGGTACTATGGTGTTTCTGGTTCGATGGCGTTCGTGGTTAGCCCCGTGCCTGCTTTCCAAAGACGTTTCGTCCAAGCCGAGCCGCGATTCATCCAATACCACCGAAAACTTGCGCCTGCTCGGAACCTTTCATACATCAGACGCGGGCTTCTACCACCGCAGCGCTTGTGCTTGCAACAGCGAGTAGAGCCGGCCTTGCATGAGTCGTTTCGGTTCCTGCGAGACGGCTCGGTAACGACACCGGAAGGGTTCCGGGCGGCAGCGATGGCAGCTGGTTTGAAACCAAGTGGCGCGCCCGATCTGGCGCTTCTCTACTCTCCGCTGCCGTGTATTGCAGCAGGGGTCTTCACGCAGTCAGTTCTTGCCGCTGCGCCTGTTCGCTTTTGTCGAGCGCAGTTGGCGCAAGCGGATCAGCGGGTGCAGGCAATTCTGATCAACTCTGGTCAGGCGAACGCTGCAACGGGCACTGCCGGTGACATCGATGCCCAGCAGACTGCCGAAGCGGTGGCGAGATCGTTGAAAATATCACCGGCCGCTGTGCTTCTTGCCTCTACGGGCGTCATCGGCAAGCGCATTCCTATGGATTTGCTGCTTGACGCAGTGCCACGAATTGTCGAACTAGTGAGCCGTGCGGATGCGTCCTCCATAGGCGGTACGCTTGCTGCTCGGGCGATCATGACGACGGATCTTGTTCCGAAGCACATCGCCGGCGAAGCGTTCATGCCGGACGGAAGGCGGATACGAGTCGGTGCCATGGCCAAAGGCAGCGGCATGATCCACCCAAATATGGCGACCATGCTTGCATTTGCCACAACAGATGCGGAAATGAAGAGCACTACGTGGCAGAAGCTACTCCGGAATGCTGCAGACCAGTCTTTTAACCAGATCACAGTTGACGGCGACACCAGCACGAATGATACGCTGCTTGGACTTGCGAATGGTGCAGCTGGTGTCTCGATTCCCGACGATGAACGGAGTATAGAGTACCGAGTGATACGGGATTTGTTAACTGCAGTGTTGCAGCACTGCGCCAAGGCGATTGCGCGTGACGGAGAAGGCGCCAATGTTCTGCTGGAGGTCCGCGTTAGTGGTGCCCGCTCCGACGCAGAGGCGAGGCAACTGGCTCGTTGCGTCGCGAGCTCAGCGCTGTGCAAAGCTGCTGTCTTCGGAAAAGACCCGAACTGGGGACGGGTTGCTGCGGCCCTAGGCCGGGCTGGCGTTCCATTCGACCCAATGCATCTGGAGATCGCGCTCGGACCGCATCAGCTAATGACTGCGGGTCAACCGGTGCCCTACGACGCCGAGGCTGCGCGTAGATACCTTGCTGATGCCGCGGCCGCTGGCAAGAACGCCGAAACCTACAACACCGCTGCTGATACGGTGACGTTCGAAATCCGGGTCGGACAAGGACCCGGCATGGGACTAGCATGGGGATGCGACCTCAGCTACGATTACGTGCGAATCAATGCCGAATACACAACCTGAGAGGACACGGACCCTGCACAGGGACAGCAACGCGGCTGCGACCGCACCTACGATGATGTGCCAATCCATGCTGCGTATACAAGCTTGCGTAGAATCAGCGGACAATCGAACGTCTGGCTAGATTAGGTCGCGATCAAATCGCTAGGCTCCCTGGAAACGCACCTAGCATCATCATAGATCGACCCGATGCCCAATCGACCACACGGTGCGTGAATCCCGATAGCGACGCGCCTGTGTCGGTTTGGAAGCGAGCGCGGCATGCCCGACACACGGTACCGAAACGGCGCACGGAGCGACCAAGCGGGCAATTTCCGAAGGCACCAAGGCCCGTACGTCATGCCGACGCGCTACCAAGGCTCATTAGCGCTGCATCACACCTCACATAGACACCCGCTGGGTGTATTATACGCAACTCCTTGCCCCCTTGAGGCGCCTGCGGCACGTTCGACGCACGAATACACAAGTCGCTGAATACAGCGAGCCTCTCCTTCTTAGGAGGAGCGTTCCAGACTGGCCGTACAGCCGAAACCTAAAATCTTCCAAAGTGTTACGTGGCGCATTCCACGGTTTTTCAGACAGCACGCGCGGCGCTCGCCCCAGCGATGCGCCCCAGACGCACGCACGACAGGAAGATCGACGGGCGCATCGAGCGTTACGATTAGTTCAAAGATTTCAATATATTTCTATAAGTGATCGGATGCTCCCATGTCGACCACGTCGATTTGAATTCCCGCTCGAGATCGACGGAAGCGCTACGCGGTGCCTGCCGCTGGATGACGCTGACGCGCGTTTGGGTGCAGCAGCACCGAGCCACCGTACACTTCGCATCGCGTGACCTAGAACAGCTACAGCGCTTCTCGGACTTGTCACTGTTCGAGAGCAGGGTACCGAGAGTCTCGGGGCGCGGCTTGCTGTCAAAGTTGCACACTAGTTCCGGACACCCAGAAGTGCCAGTGAGCGACACATTGCGTACCGATGGCTCGCCTAAGCTCGCGAGTTGCGGCAACCGCTGCGCGCTCGACATCGGCGCCTACGGAGCGTGCTGCTAATGAGGCCTTGAGGGAGCGCATCATCCAGGTTCTGGAGACGGTGACCCTCAGTGATAGCAGTACACGAGACAGCTCCCAGGCTTTGAAGGCGGTCTGGGACGTGGACGCAACAGGCAGTTTATGTGTATTGTTTGAGCTCTTGAAGCGGTGCCTGGTCGTCTACAACAAGGATACCAGGGTTGAGCAGATTTTCGACTTGATCGGAACGCTAGCTCTTCAAACCTCGAAGGAACGTCCAACGGATGAACCCCGAGACAAGGAGAATATCCCGGGCGGCGTGGACTTTGTTAAAGAAATGCTCACGTTCTTCACTCGTTTACTTGCAGCTCAAGATAAGGCAGTGCGATATAGAAGCTGCCAAGCCATTATCTCTATCGTACAGCACGTGGGCGAGTGGCTTTCCCACGACCGCGCCAGCATGACCAAGGTCTCGCGGGCGCTGCTCGAGCGTACACGCGACCGTGTCCCCGTCGTGCGAGCCCAGGCTTTGATTGCGTTGCACACCCTGCACCTCCGTCAGGTACAAACATTGGATGAAGAGATGCTTGGTGTGTTCGAACGGCTCGTCAGTCGTGACCCGAGCGCTTCGGTACGCAAAGCAGCGCTTCTCCAGCTCGCGACCGCATTGCATCCATCGCTGGTAGACGCAGTCGTATCGCGGGCCAGGGATGTAGACGCTAGTATCCGGCTCTTGGTATACCAGAAGATTTTCGCGCAGCGTGTCAACCCAAAGATGTTGAGCATTGCGCAGCGGGTGGAACTGCTCCGCTGTGGCCTCTCCGATCGCAGCATGGAAGTGAAGAAAGCGTGTCTCGAAGAGATGCTGCGGAAATCATGGCTGGAATGCGTCTGCAAAGGCCGCTTAACCGACCTGCTGCAGCTCCTCGATGTCGAGGTACACGAGACGCCGGTTTTACCAGCGCTTGTTCAGATGCTTGTCAGTTGTCCGGATGCCGACTGTTTCCGACTGGTTCGTCGTTTCGCAGCCGAAGTGCAGTCTAGTTGCCAAAGTACTGAAGAACAGATCGAGCAATCCGTGTCGCAGATAGATCTGAATGAGTTGAACGCAGAACGAGCAGCAGTCGCCTACGTCTGTGCACAGATCACTGCCTGGAAAGCACGCAACCTGGAGCGCTCCCTCTGGCCCCAGTTGGCAGCCAGCTTGTTGCCGTGCATCACCGATCTCTGCGCAGCACTGGACTACTACCACCAACATGCCCGTACGGAGGTTGTCGACACTAGTCCTTTGGGGATGCACGCTGCGCATTCGCCCTGCTCAACGAGTGTCTGCCGTGCTTCTGAAACAGCGCGCGATGCTGCGGAGCCTCGGTCGTACGCCTTCGTCGTGCGAATGCTGTTGAAGGTGCTTCGGACCCTGGACATGAGCGATGAAGCAGGGCGCCGCTTGCTCTTACGAACGATGGAAGCCCTGATTCGCTCGCCAAGACTCGGTCCAGAGGAGCTCCAGTTGGCGCTCGAAGTTCTGTTTCGTGCGCAAGCAAATATTCAGGAAACGACTCGTCTGGTGACAGAACTTGTAGCGGGGCTGCATAGCACCGCCGAGGCCGACGAGAACCCCGATGTCACCGGAAAACACTCCTGCTTGGCGCTCTCTGAAGCGCTTCTACAGGCACTGCTCCGGTATCAGAGCGGCCTCGAGCAACGACACCTGCTTCGCCATTCCCAGGCCGCAAACGCCCGCAGCGTCTTGTCCAGGGACTTGAATGCCATCGTGCAGACGTTCATGCCCCTGCTGGTAACGCTTCTGTCGGTTTGCACCTTGCACCATGTCACGAGTGAGGACAGTTCCCAACGCTTAACCGCTATGCGCGTCCTCGGTCTGGCGGGGCTCATAGACCGAAGCGGTCAGCTGTCGATGCAGCATTCGCTGCTCCTGCTCCACGTCGCTGAACATGACGTCGAGGCGGTGCGTCTGGCTGCCTTGCGAGCGCTCTTCGATTGGCTGTGCACCCACGCTTCCGAAGAGGGCACAGCACCAGACTGCTCCGAAATCTCAGGAGAATCCAGCACTGCCGTCCTCGAGACGACGACGACGACGAGTCCCCGCCAAGTGCTCCTGGATAGGCTGTGCAGCCTGCTCACTGCAGCGGATACAGACGCCCTCCAGGGAACGGTGGTCGAGGGCTTTGCAAAGCTTATCTTTTTGCGGCGTCTCGCGCCCGATGCGGAGCTCATCAAGCGGCTCCTCCTTTTGTTCTTCACACCATCCACAGCGGATAACGTCGCTCTAAGACAGTGTCTAGCAGTCTTCTTCCCAGCTATCTGCCTCACAGGTGACCCAGAGCATCGCTACGCCTTCGAGCACGCGTTCCTACCGACTTTGCGCGTGCTCGTGAAAAGTCCCAAAGACAATCCGCTGGCCACTGTTTCGCCAGTGCAGGCTGGCCAGTACCTGCTGTTTCTGCTCGATCCGTATCGGGCGCTGAGCACTGAATCCGAACAACGCATCCACGCTGGAGCGCAGGGTCAAACAGCCACCGTTGCTGGTGACGGAAACGTCCACCTCCGACTAGCAATCGCAATGCTGAACGAGATCCTCGTGGAGCCTCGTTCCGAGTTTGCCATCGCTTGTGCTCGGCTGCTGCAGCATCTGGTGCTACCACAGGTCCTATCCGACACTGATTCGTTACAGACCGTGGCGACCGTGGAACGTCTCGTGCAGAGTGCCATGACAGAGCCGGTGAGCGCTCTGCTCAGGCGACTCTTGGACCGCTTTGAGAACCGAATTCGGGAGCTCTTGGCAACCGCTGGATGCAGTGAATCGCTGGAGGATACCCCTCACGACTGTTCCGCATCTAGTGTCTGTGCGGGGAATGTCGCCTCAAACGAAACTGCAGCCATACCGCGTGCTGGCTCTTGCTCGCCCTATTCTGGTCATTCGGTTACATCTGGAAACTGACGAGCAATCTCTTGCAGCTTCTCGATCATTCGCAATTCGGCGGTTGCGAGCAACGCCTCTGTTGCCGCGTTTTTCGCCACTGGTGCTTGCTCATGGAGCACGGCTTGCTGTTGGCAGACGTTTGCGCACGTTGTCTGTGCTTCGTCAGCGGCGGCTGCTATGGAGACTTGCTGGTCCCCGGCGCATGTGGATGCAGCTCTTTGCGCACGCTCGTATCGAATCTTTTCCACTTGGTGACGCATAGCCTCGACTTGATCCATGGACAGGTATACGAGCTGGAGCGCTGCCTGCCAGGCACGAAGCGCGTTCAAGCGCTGCACGAGAGCCCGAAGCATGCCGTCGCATAAAGTCCATGTCTGGTGCAGCGCCTGGCGAGCGTCCGGTGATGGAGTACGCGTCTCTTCTAAAAGCTCAAGGCCGTGTCGATACTCTTGAAACCACGCTCGCAACAGCGAACGTGCCTCTTGGACCAGTCGTTCCGGGCTGGTAGCGTCCACTGCTGCTGCTGCTGCTGCCAATGCCGACGCCGATGCTCCAGCGGCAGGCGGCTTTTCCTCTGTCGAGGGCGGTTGCGCTGGCAGTGCTGCTGAAGTTCCCGGTGGAGCCGGTGTCGCTGCTGTGGGAGCTGCGGCCCAGGCACTCCACTCAGCAAGCCACGCGTCCCCGAAGGGCGCATCTCCCAGCACCGATCGCCAAGAGCCACGAAGCCAGTACGTCGCACGAGGAAGTGGCGGTGCCGGTAAATCGACGCCCCGTTCAAGGGTTGTTCCTTCGTCACCATCAAGGTCATCATCCTCATTCCTGGTGTCCTCTTCCGGCAAGTACGTTGGTGATGCAAGCTCCATCAACGCTTCCCGTAGTTCTTGTGGCGCGCTCGCTGCTCCTGGCGCCTGCACTGCAGGTCGACGTCCTGGACGCCTGCACACAGCGACTGGAACCTCTGCTCCAAAACGGCGGGAACTTGCGACTAGGACAGGTCACGTACACGTCACCAGCTATCTAGATGAAGCTCGTACAAACCTCCTGACCTGGGATCTGCGCTCACTAGCCAAAGCCAGCGGTGCAACAACAGGTGCGCTGCTTCTGGTCAGTCGTGTATCGGCTAGCGTTGGGCAGCAAGCCATAACGCCCGTCCAGGGTTGGAAGAAGGAGGTGCTGCGGGACGCTGTCCAAGGACACGCTGCTAGCGACCTGAACGGTGTTTGAGTCCCATAACAGAGACACTGGTTTAGATTGGGTGAAAGGTCTTGTGCACTTTGATGAGGTTAAGAATCTGGAGTACACTCGGCACTGCTGCTCGCAACAAGTGACGGAGGTGCGTTCAGTGAGTGTTGGCGTTCCCGTGCTGCACGATCGTATGCAACTCGTAGGTTTGTTGACATCTAGAGTGCTCAGCCATCAAACGAGACTGGTTCAGAGGGTCAGTCTGTAACTTTGGCGGACACCGGCTGGTAACGCCGTCTGCACACCAGAAGTGACCGGTGCGCTCCAGTGCCAAGCGCAGTGCTTGGAGCAGCGTGCGAGCCCCACCGAGCCCTATGTGAGGCTGGTGCGTCGACTGAGGTCGCAGCTGGAAACTCAGAAGAGATCAGAGTCTCTGACGAGTTCGACTACTGCCATCTGAAACCGAGCAGAGGTCTACGTGTTCAACGCTCGAGTCAGAGAGCGCTGCCTTTCGGTTGGCTCGTTTACCAGTTTTCGTGCCGCTCTGCAACACCGTGCGTCGTACGGCTTTTCTCGGGTGTTCTCGTTGCTACGGGCGACATGCTGCGGACCTTGCTCGCGCTTTTGTCGAACGTGTCAATGGAACGAGCAAAAGCAGCAGCTATTTTTGATATTGATGTTGTTGGTGCTGTGACCAGCTTGTTGGCGCACAGCTTCCGGCACCCAGGGTCCTTTGGTGAACCTATATGTTTGTGTGTGGGCGTGTGTGTGCGCCCCAGTAAAATGTCCCCAGCAACAAGATAGCAAGCATAGCGGGTCCCTGGTCGAAGCACGACATCAGCCCCGGTGACGACTGCGATAGATATCGCGGGTCGGTGGTGGTGCTTGCATCGAAGCAGGCGCTGCGTCTGTCCCGGAGCCGTAAGCGTCCGGTCGAGGAGCACGACTTGTTTGTTGTCGAGCACGCTGCAACCGCTGAAACAGGCGACTTTCAGCGAATGGCACAGGACTCGCATCAGCAGTGCGACTCGGATAGGTGTCGCCACTGGAGCGACTTGGACGCTCCTTGTCCCGCCCTGGACGACGTCCAGCGGCATTCGAGTCGAGCTCGCGACCGCCGTTGAAGATTGCAAGATCTTGAAAGCTCGCTGGTAACCGCAATAAATGTCTGATTACAAAGTCGGGGTTCGGTGGGGCGCTCTGCAATAGCGCTGGTGGCAGTGCTCCCACGAGGCGTGCGAGACCCTCCTCGAGCGTCAGCTTCTCCGGGATGTTCTCCACAGCCGGCGATGGTGCTTTTCGCTCGGCACGAGCGGCTCCCTTGCGTACAGGTTGCCCTGCTTCGATAACTGCGTCATCTGGTCGACGCGCGGACGATGCCTGTGGCCTATTCGAACCGAGCGCGTAGAGCAGCGCACTGGATGGAATGATGCCGCCGGGGACGAAACCTGCGTCCCGTTGAGGCGCTTCCGCCAGCGAACCCGACTTGGAATCACTGGTGTTTTGCTCGATGAGGGCCCGTTCGTCGTCATTCAATGGAACATTTTGCAGGAACGAGGTATAGAACAGGAGGTCGTTGAGGCGCGACGGTTGCCGCTCGCTGAACAGGCGTTTTCGCTCGGCTTCAGCGAGGCGCAGACCTTGCAGTCCACCGCTCCCGTAGCGTGCCTCAAAGGACAACCAGCGATCACAGAGCAGCAGCTTGGCATCGTCTGGGAGCGTTGTCTGCAGGAGCCGCCCAATCAACATGCGCAGTTCATTGCCATCGTTTCGCTGCCACAGGTAATCGAAATAGCACAGCGCCATCTCCGTCGAATCCGGCAAGTGACGCAGTCCAAGCTCAAAAATACGTTTGGCAACACCCGACTCGTGATTGCAATACGTCTCTAGAGTCGCTGCTGCGAGGTAGAGGTTGGGCAGCGCGTCGATATCTGCACAGCGAGGGTCGTGGCGCGCCCGTCGGAAGATAGACCGAGCAGCCGACACCCCGAGAACACGTCGACTAAACCACATGTACTCTATGTAGGCATGAGTGCGTTGGACTGCATCCAGATTTTCACGTGCAAGCAATCGTTCGTAGACGGCGGTTGCTCGACTGCCGATGCCTTCACTGTGCGTATCCGCCTTGGTGCCGGTAGCGGCAGCTTCAGTGCTCGCTGGTGCACCGCTAGACTTGGACGCTGCTGGTACGTCTCTTTCCGACTGAGCCTCTGTCGCTGCTGTTTTTGTATCGGTGCTGGGCGCCAATGAGGCGCCGCTTCCATGCTTTGGCGACCCAGACTGCCGAGCGGAAGCTATGTGCGACTCGCGGCTGCCGCTGCCGGTGTCGTCACCGTTGCTCTGGTCGGGGTCAGCGTCACTGGGTCGCTCGTCGGGAGCGCCCACAGCTTCGTCATCATTCGAGAGACGAGATCCCCCGAGTCTCTCTATTTCCTCCTGCAAATACTCGCGCTTGCGTTTCTGCTGTCCGGCGATACGAGCAATTTCAACATCCAGCTCCTCGTAAAGGCGGGCAAGGGTGAAATAGACTAGGAGGCAATCGGGAAGCGCACGTTCTGCTCGCTCCAGCACCGCAATAGCCTCTGGGTAGCTGCGCACCAGGTTGCCGTCATCGCGATGTGCGAGATAGAGCGCATACTCCAACCAGGCGTCCGGCATGCGATACATGTAGACAAGCCGCTGCTCATGGGCGAATCGAAGTCGCGCTTCTAGTTCAGCAGCGGAGAGCTCGTGCGGATTCGCCTCTTCGCCCCGGATGTACTTTGCCCAGCGCTTTGCTTGTTCCATGATGCCGGCTCCGCGTCGCGGAGGAACCGCCAGCGCCTGGAGCTGGAGGTGCTCGCGGCGAGCTCGTCGGCCACGGGCCTCAGCTCGGGCCCGAAGAAAGGCCCCATGGAAAGGTTGTGTCGCCACGGATGCATGACTGGAGCCGCTTTTTCCCTGACTTGATTCAAACTGCTCGAATTGTCGCCAGAACGCATCCAGGTTGTGCAACGGAAGGGTCACAGCTCGCTGCAACACGCTTCGCAACAAGCGGTTTCTCTGTGCACCATCATGAGCGTTGCGTATGGGCACCGCCATTAGCAGCGCGATGTAGTCGTTCCAGAGACTTGCGCTTGCTGGTTCGTATGGCAAAAGCGCAGTCACATACTCGAACGCGTCGATGAGAACGCTGATAGGCGCCTTTTTTACGGTGCGCAGATAATGCAGATAGAGCTGGCACAACTCAACACTGTAGCAGCGAGGAAGCGCGTAAGCGAATCGCTTCTCGGCTTCAGGAAAGGCTTGTTCCCGAATGAGGTGCTCAAGGTAGAGTTTCCAGAGGCGTGCACCTGTCGGGAACCGGTGAAGTGCGCGTTCGTAGACCGCCTTGGCCTCCGTCAGCGGGTGACGCTGGGCCTCCTCTACCAGCGCTATCCAGGCGTCTGCGTTCCAGGGCTCCGCCGCCAGTGTTCGTTCTAGCTCTTGAGCTCGTGTGCTGGAGAGCGTCTTCTCTGGCCAGCGCAGCGACGGGCTATCCAACGGCACCTCGTAGTCGAGCGTTTCTGCACCCGCGGTACCCGGAGCAGACTGCTTTTCTATATGCTGTTTCTCTCGCCGAGGAATCGAGTCCATGAGATTCTCTGAGAGATCTACGCTTTGAGCGCTGGGTGTAGTGTTTCCGGTGTTGTCCGTATCTGTGATTGCAACGCTCCCGCTGGGTTGGGCTCGGTCGTCAGCACTCGCTGCCGCAGTTCGCCGTGCCTTCCGCGGGACGTTGTCTTGGTCGTCCATGAGTCGGTACCGAGTGCAGATCTTGCGCCCCTGGTGCTCACAAAGTGCTTTGTAGAGACGCAGCTTCCAAAGCAAAAGAACAACGTCCAAGCGAGTACGCTTGTAGACAAGAACACTCGCTTTGAATGCGTATGGAAACGGAAGATGCCACCAGGCGTTGAGTTGAGGGTACACCTTCGCCGCCGAGCGCAGGCACCGCAGAAGGCGAGTCCGCGTTGCTGCTGACGCTCGTGTGAAGGGCGTTTCACTCTGGGACGCATCACTAGGACTTGTGTACGAGCGAGATCTATTGTATATGGTAAAGTTGAGCGTGCAAGTGCTCAGAGTACGTGTCGACTTTGTTGGGATGTGCCGAGTACGGTGCTGTTGCGGATAGCACAGGTGTCGCATCGGACCTGGACTTGCTGTTTGATAGACTGCTGCTTTCAGTGGCAGCATCGTGCTGAGACGTCGTACGGAGAGAACTTTGGCTGGGACGCAACTCAACCGCTCCAGGTCTCGAGTGCAACGGTAGGACGAGGCTTTCGCAATATCGCCAGGGTACGCTCGCCGTCGGGTTGAAGGCGCTGGACTGGGCGGTATACTTGACGTCAAAAAAAGACCCCTGGTAGTGCGCTGAGGTACGGAGTGCTTGCGCGAAAGATTAGCGGCCTTCCCGGGAGGTGACGTGTTTTCGCTCGAGCAGGGCTACACACCCCAGAAAGCGCTGCTGGTGGCCTGCCTGCAGCGTTCATCGGGAGCTGAACGTCTGCACACGGTGTAACCAGTACGTGGTCTGAGGCCGTTTTGTGAGGAGCGCAGCCGACTCCAACCCGTGACCCACTCGCCCGAACCATGTCAAATATGGACACAGAAAAGCGGCGGTGTCGGCAGCACTTGGACCAGCACGCACGCAATCGTCCCAGACCTCTGTCAAGGAATGCCTCGTACGGACCACGGTTCCCTGGCGAGACAAGCTTGTTTTCACGGACACGTGCAGGAGGGGTCTCGTTGGATTTGGTTCATACCATGGGAAACCGTTTGTAGGACAGTGCTGCTGTTGCCGCGCACGGTACGAGTCCTCATATCCGGTAGCGTTGGATAGGAGGCTTTTGGGCGATGTCGCTGTCGCTGCATTCGTCTATGCACAGACGATGGAACTCGCGAATCCAACATATGATCTTCTGATGCTTTCGGGAACATGTCTACTAGGTTAGATGCTTTCGATTTGCTTCACAGGGAAATGATCGGGCGCTTCGCAGTGACGCATGTGCTGTCGGCACCAGTGGTGGCATAGAATGGGGCGGGTCTCCAGGCTGATGCCCGTACGCCAAAGCTTGTATCCCCTCACACTGGCATCAACGCCTGCCTATGCGACTGCTTTTCCCTGGCCGTTGTATCCTGCTTCAAACGTGGTGATTTCTTCAGTCCCTCCAGTGCCCATGCCAGCAGTTGAAGCACGTTGATTGCCTTGTGTTCAAGTCCGGGATCGCTGCGTCCGGCTGCTTAGCAAGCATTTCATGAAGATAGAAAAGTTACGAGCTACGCTTTGCTTACCATTTTCATCTTCTTTGGATACAGCTTGGGTGCGCCCTTCATAGCGGTGACAATTGGCTCTAATCGGGTATTCCCATGCTTCCATGACACCTTATCCTCCGACTTAGACTGGCCTGTTGCATGTGTACACTCTCTTCGTTCGTCTACATATGCCCTAGACAGATATAGGATCCTACTCTTGATGCCCTGCACCATTGCCGCACCCGGGGCCGGACCCGACGTTCACAGGCTTCTTCTAGGCGATTCCTGCGGCAGTTCTTCCGTCCGGTGCCCGCGCATGCACACGCAATCCCTTTCCATATAGGAGTTGTGGAACGCTATATTGTCTGTGATGAAATTGGCATCGTTTGGAGATTTGCACTGTAGAACAGGTAGAGAAATATGAGTTGTCTTCTCTCACCTCCAGCGGAACTGCGCGGCCCCGAGAGACTATTCATAAAATAATCGATAGCATTATCAAATGTGTTCGTAGAAGCCTCCACGCTTCTCCTCTTTTTACGAGTAGCATGCTCACTGCACGCATTCTTCAAGTTATCGATCTTTCTGTTTCATGGAAATTCGCGGGCGCAGCATTTCGCATCGCTGGACTGACGACAAAACAAGAAACGCTGCTTTGTCTCTCGAAGACTTGTGCAACAGCGCACGCGGAAAGTTCACTGAATTGGTCACGTCAAATCATCGATTCCGACTGAAACATAAAAAAACCTTTCGCTGTGTCCATCGCCAAAATAGCAATCCAAAACAGGATGCCGCCTTTCGTGGGATTCGGTCTCTACGGCGCCCGTGCTGCCTGTTTGCAGCGGAAAGCGTCTTGGACTCGGATATCAGCCTTCGCATCAATCGCTTCCAGTGGAGAGTACGTCACTGCTTTCCAAGAATGGAGCGTAGACGAATCGAAGTGTGTCGACTTGCTCTCCATCCTGGATGATCGCACTGGTGCATGTTTCATCACGGACAGTGGACGTTCCATTGATTTTCATCTATTAGGAAAACCGCAGAGAACAGAATACAGATAATCCTACAAAATCCAGTCTGTTCTCAATGGTTTAGCGCTATCTAGAGCGTCATCAGGGCCGTTGAGGCAAGCGGATCGTGCGTTATCGAACGGGACAGCGTGCGCTTGGGTGTGCGGCAGCCAGCGTACCCTTCGATTGGATTGCGCAGAAGAAGCTCGTGACGGTAGCGTGCGGCGCCGGGCGTGGAAATCGAGAACGGTTTCGAGAGCGGCCTCCTGTATCCACCAGAGGCATGTACCAAGCGATGCAGCAAGCGTGCACGTGAAACAGAGTGGCATTCAAAGGAGGACGTTTGCGTTGCGAACGTATTAGACCATTTGGCCAAAATCGCGTGTCACCGCATCGAACAGCGCACCGAGGCTGTGTCCAAAGGAGACGAATATGGCAAGCAAAGTGCAGATCGCAATTTGCACGTGTACATGACATTCGACGACAACAGCGAAGAGCAGCGATTTCGGGACTGCGACACTGCCGTGATCATCCTTCGTCTGCTCACAACTGTCTGAAGGGAACGTACCACCCAGGGTATTGAAAACCGGATGTAAGAGCGTAGCAAAGGATGCAGCCGCAGAAAAGACCAGCATAGGCTGGTATTGATCACAGGGGAAAGCGACCTAAATTTTTCGTGTCTAGCGAGGAGTCAGCGTCCTGAGCTCGTTCCATTGCTCGGATGCCGTCTACGAGCGTCTCGCCACATGTGTACCCATACTGTCCATTTAATATAGTTTGAGCCCTAGATATTCAATTAGGTGCCGTTACGCAGATAGATGCCACTGCGCCGCCTCTACACCATGCCGCAAAACGTTCTGGACTTTAATGTATAACCATGGAATAATTTGACACTTTGCTGCCAGATTCACCTGATTCCTGCACGCTCTTTGTGAACCTCTACGTGTTTCGCAGCAGGAGAGCACTCGCGCAATTGGACTACTGTTGGGATTGCGCACGAGTGCCACCCGGAAAAGAGTGACTGCGCTGTGTGCTCGTTTCGAACACCAATATGAATCCTTTGGACTACAGAGGTCTGAATTTTTGCGCATATCCTGCGTGGTGGGGCCTGGAACGAGGAGCAGCCGCAGGAAAAACTTCCCTGTCGCCGAGCGTTCGATGGGTGCGTCGCGACGTCACCTGCGCGGGCGTCTCCAACTGGCTGGGACACTCGGTGAACGACCAAGGCAGCCGTCAGCGACCGACTAACAGACCCCGTTTTTCGGTAAATGGAAAGCGGCAACCGAAGGGGACACGGAGTCTTGTGTGCAGCAAGTGGTTCCCGTTTCCGGGGCTGTCAGAGGATCGTGACACCCAGAGGGACCAGCGGAACAAGCGCTCCCCAGACTACGCAGCGAACGCTGGCACTGTAATAGAGACCTTACGTTCGGACTATCCCCACCTTTTTGAACGAGATCCAAACTTTGAAGTATACTCGCCGACAATCACGCTGGTGGACCGCACTTCAGGAAACGTCCTGCAAGGACTCGGTGCATACAAAGCCGTTTTCTGGGTGCTTCGTTTACACGGGAAGCTTCTATTTTCGGAGCGCTCCATTGAAATTACATCACTCTTCCATGACGAGCGCGAGGGAACCGTTTACATTCGATGGATCATGCGTGGGCGTTTACGGCGCTGGGTCCCTCTTCTGGGTTTGGGCGCTTTCCGGCTCCGACCCGAGCAGGACGCCCCCGGGTGGCAGGAGAGCACCTCCTGGGAGGAGGAAACGAGAATCCGCCAGCTTGAGGGATATTCGATGTACTATTTAAACTTGGACGGGTGGGTTGAGCAGCACGCGTTGGATAACATCCAACACACGCGCCTGCGCTTGCGCCCGCTCGTCGAGTCGATCCTGGGACTAGGGACGCTCCAGCCTCTACGCGGGCGCCAGCCGGCTCTTCATCTGGAGCGTCTCCGCAGCGGTGTTGAATGGTTCATGGCGTACCTTCGTGCACAGATGGCTCTGCAAACGGTGCCTGCGCTGGAAGGATCCGTATACTTGTGGCAAGAGGAAGAAGCGAATGAGCCAGGAACCAACGAAGACAACACTCAGGAAGCAATTCGTCCTTGGTCAGACAGGGGAACTCAGGGCCCGGGGCCAAATGGTGAACCTACCGCTTGAGCGCCTACGAAAGCGCGAAAAGAGCGCGAAGACCTTGTGCATGAATGAAGATGAATCACGACGGATGACGGCGCTTCGTTTGTCGTGTAATTGCATGCATCTGAAGGATATGTTACGGACAGTTCCGGTCCGTATCTTTTGTACCAGGAGAATTACACCATCTGTGCGCATAGCTCCGTGGCTTGTGAAATGAACGTGCCTCTAACTGCAACCTCCACATTCGCGCACTTGCATATGTACACCGGATGAACGTCCGCTCGCTGGTGCGACCCGTGTTGCGCTGCCCTATCAAAGAGAACTACCGGTGCGCAGACATCCGATGTCGGATACGGTTGGCATCACTCGTTGAACGTACAGTTGGCGTCATACATTGGCCGGGTGGCAAGCCGCAGATGCCCCACGGGCTCGGCACCGTGTTGTGAACCTGCTACTTGGTGCCTGAGACGCACAGGTGGCGTCGCGGATCGTTTCGCAGAGCGGATCGTTTATGCTGCCTCCACAAGCCGTAGCGTGGACGAGTCAGCAACAAAGTCAGCAACCTGCTCCGCGGCCTCATATGCGCGGATCTAAACCTGTGTCAGTATAGAGATGAAAAGGTCCGCTTTGTTGAAACGGGCGCGTATGTAAAAGTCTGGGTCTCTTCTCACTGATACCAGCATCGGCATTTGCGATTTTTTCCCGCACTGGCTCCATCTCCTCACACTCATTTCCGGTTTTCAGTACGACCCTCGCTCGTTTACCCCCAGCTCTATAGTCATCCGTCGCAAGATGCTGATGACAGTGTGAAATTCTCGATAAAGTCGCTTCCGGCTGTTGTCAACGCATGTCATGCATAGGCGGAAGCTGCGATCTACAAACTCCTTTGTGGACAACTCGGGGACGCGCTTCAGAGCTATGACACCTGGGTGTTGTCATATATTCCCGCGTTTTCGTCGCATGCCCTCCTCATCGTCCTCCTCCTCCTCGTCCTCCTCCGAGAACTCGAACGTGCCGCGGAAACGTGTCCCTCATTGCTCGCCAGATGCCTTTGAAGACCACCGCAGGCACCCGCGAATGCTCTGCTTGGTTTCCGCATTCAGTCTAGTACCCTATGATGAAGCGCAATCTGTTCCATTTGATAAGGGATTTGTAGCAAGTGATGCTGTTCTCGATGAAACAAGCACCCGGTGGAATATCCAGGCTAGAGAACAAGACGACTAATTTGGATGCGTCTAGGCCGCCCTCGTGCATAGCAGTTTCGCACATTCCATTCCAAGCGATCGTTGTGGTGGCTAAAGTCCGAGTCCACCATCCCCTATCGTACAGAACAGAAGACCCGTGGGCTTCTCCGAGCGTATTCTGTTGTATACGTAGTGCTGCAATGGAACGCCGTCTCGCTCATGGCCTATGACCGGAGGACATTTTCTCTTTCGGACGAAATCGATTTTCTGATGTGACAAGTTCAGTGAACCTTAAGAAGGAGTTTTTCAACATGTTGTCTAGGGACAACCTCGAGCACATTTCCCCTTCCGTCTAGCAGCACGAAATCCCCCGCCCGCGAGTTGCTTGAAACAGATAGATCGAAAACTCGCAGAATGCGCGATCTGAGCACACTACTCGAGAGTTAAGTTGAGTATCGGAGTCTCATATGTATGCATTGTATAAAGATATCGGTACTTTTACGAACCCTCATTCAAAGGCGTTGCGAATCATCTTGATTCCGGTGACGTAACGAATTCCAGCGCCACCGAGTGAACGGCGCCACTACGAATAGAGCAGCGAGCATCCTTAAACTAGATATGCATCCATAAGCACCTATTGCTGCACATCTAAGAAAGCCAAAAAATTGAAAGGCAGGAACAGAGCGAGCTATTCAGTGTTCCATTTTCGTCTCATACGCGTGTCGCGCATCGTACGCACACACGATGCCGACCAGCGCTTCGCGGATGGTCGGTAATGTTTCGTGATACAGGAGGCCCACGGATTGAAAGTAGCGTTAAAAGATCCCGCAGAGCAACCTCAACCCGATTCTTCGCCAGGTGTGGCTAAACGAGCAGCCTCATCTGATTGCAGCCTGGAACGCAATCACTGTTCCGTACCGTGCGCGTCAAGTTGTGCCTAGCTCGGACGCTATCCACGGGATTGATTCGTATCATCGGGCTCGCGATGCGTGTTTCGGTAGATTCCTGACGGATCTACAGTCAGATTCCATACGGCAGGCAGCGGCGGCAGAGGACGCTCTCCTTTGACGGCCTTCCGGTGAGCGCTCCAACTGAATCCCCGTCCTGTATCCCGGGTATCTCTTGATCGACTAGAGTCCTGCGCTGCATTAGCTTCCTCCAGAATGATGGTCGCGTGGCTGTATTTTTTCTCGTGAAACGCAAATCGGCCTTTCCCGTGCCACGGCCGCAGAATCTTAAAACACTGCCCTTTGCCGACGAAGCTCTCACGGACAAACGTGCGAGCCAGGTCCATCTGGTGGTTGTTCCGCGCGTTCGCCATTGCCTGGTGCAGCAGCTTGAGGAGGATTCGCGCACCCTTCTTCCGACAAACCGCCAACTGTCGCTCCGCCTCGGATACCGAGAGTCGACGGACCAAGCTGCAGACGACGTTCAGTTTGCGATGGGATATCTTCACTTGACGCGCAACTGCAGATGCAGTTCGCGGAGCTGTCTGCTGCGTTCCCTCGATTTGACTAGACCCAGAGCGTTGGACATTGGTGGACGCAGCTGGCTCCGTTGTCACTTGACCAGCACTACTACTACTACTGCCGATCGTACCGGACGTTGTTGCGCAAAAGCGCTGACGCAGCGTTCGCCGCAGTACGCCAGACGCAGAACAAACTCGAAACCATACCAGACAGCGAAAGCACGCCAGCATTGTGACCTAGCTCCTGTTTACCATACCTCGAACTGCAGTGCAAGTGTACCTACCCCACAGCGTCTTGGGTGTGGCCTACCCTGGTAACACACGACTAGTACAAACACGAGTACGACCTGTACCGCTGCTGCTGCTGCTGCTGCTGCTGCGTTATGCCACGATCGCACGCGCTGCATCATCTGCCAGGAGCGCCGACTGCTGCTGCCGCTGCTGCTGGCGCAGTGCGTCTACACACCTGGTACAACAAGTCGAGCGATAGGCTTAGTTCCTGGGGTACACGTTCACGAAGTGCCAACAAGGCGTGTTTCATTTCACGAGATCGAGCAGCGTCGTGGGTATCCAGGTGTTCTTTTGTTCGTTGCATACGAGCATTGTTGTCCAAGGCAACGGTACTGCACGTTTCGTAGCGAGCTTGCGGTGTAGTGTGGAGTGTGTGCGCCTTCGGAGTCAACCTCTTTTGTGGATCTATCGACAGAACTCAGCAGCGAACCGGAGGATCGCTCCTCTATAGGTATGAAAAGTCGGATCCGGCACGCAAGCGAGAACAGCAAACGGAAGCAGCAGGCGGACGTAGTCGCGAGCCGGAAGCGATCGGCGCGAGAGCGCCCTCGTGCTTGTCACAGCGACTTGCTCGCTCGCGACGCTGACGTCTCTTCTGTTAGCGCGACGGAGCGCTTGACGAGCACCGCGAGCAGGCCTGCTTCTGGTGCGGCACAAGTCGTCGCGAGGAACGCTGGCGCTTACGGTTCATCCGGAACGCGCACGCAGGCTGCGACTTTCACCGATCAGTTGCACGCCGAGCGCGAACGCTGCTCCGAGTCGGTGAATTCGGCCTCCGCGTCAACCAACGCAGCTGCTGGGAACCCGAATGAAGACGCGGGGGTTTCGATATGTGAGTTACAACGTGCAGAGTTGCGGACGCCAGCTCCGGTGATGGAAACCGAGCTTCAGAACGCTACAGCAAGAACGCCCGCAGATGAAGAGGTTGCATCCTCGCGAGCAACAGTGCACGAGATGGAGCCTCTGGCCAGACCCTGCCCAGAGGTGACACAGAAGTCGTCTCCTGCGTTACAGAGCTTATCGTCGGAGCACGCCTCGGAACAGGAGCAACCGAAACCGAGTTCAGGCCTTCTGACACCTCATCGTTTCGATTCACTGCCGCTATCCGAGCCGACGCTACGAGGCATTGAGGAAATGGGTTTCGCAAGGATGACAGAGATTCAGGCGCGAGCGATCCCGCTAGCGCTGTCTGGTCGAGATATTCTCGCTTCTGCGCGAACAGGTTCCGGTAAGACGCTCGCATTTCTGATCCCCATTGTTGAATTGCTGTACAAGGCCAAGTGGATGCCGCGTAATGGCACTGGTGCGATCATCATCGCGCCTACCCGCGAGCTGGCGATGCAGATCTTTGGGGTGCTTCACGATCTTGCTTCACATCATCACCAGACCCGAGCGATCGTCATGGGTGGTGCAAACCGCCGAACCGAAGCTGAAAAGCTCATCAACGGTACAAATATTCTCGTTGCGACGCCTGGGCGTTTGCTGGACCATCTACAGTCCACACGGGGCTTTGTTTTTGAGCACCTTCGCTTTCTCGTGATTGATGAAGCGGATCGCTGCTTGGAAATCGGATTTGAAGAGGAGATGCATGAAATTCTGCGAATACTGCCAAAGACCCGGCAGACAATGCTCTTTTCCGCAACTCAAACAACCAAAGTGGAGGATCTGGCCAAAGTAAGTTTTCAGCAGAAACCGCTTCATCTGGGTATCGACGCAGAACAGCCTGTTGCCACCGTTGAGGGCCTGCAGCAGGGCTTCACGATTGTGCCCAGCGAGCAGCGTTTCCGCTTGCTGTTCACGTTCTTGAAGCGCAATCAGCGCAAGAAGATCATCGTCTTCATGTCTTCCTGCAACGGAGTGAAATTCTATGCCGAGCTTTTGAACTATATAGACGTCCCTGTTCTGGATCTCCACGGGAAACAGAAACAGAGCAAGCGAACATCGACGTTCTTCGAGTTCGCTCGGCGTGAGCACGCCACACTCTTATGCACGGACGTAGCTGCGCGTGGTCTCGATATTCCCGCCGTCGACTGGATTGTGCAGTACGACCCACCGGACGAGCCGAAAGAGTACATCCACCGGGTGGGGCGCACCGCGCGAGGCGTTCATGGTCGCGGACGGGCGATTCTATTTCTGTTGCCATCGGAAGTCGGGTTTCTGCAGCATCTGCGCGATGCCAAAGTGCCTCTGAACGAGTACGAGTTTCCCAAAGAGAAACTTGCTGATATTCAGACCCAGCTGGAAAAATTAGTTGAAGGCAATTACTATCTTCAGAAATCTGCGCGGGACGGATTCCGTTCCTACCTCCAAGCGTATGCGAGTCACTCCATGAAAGATGTATTCAATGTGCACGAGCTCGACATTGCGGCGGTGGCGAAAAGCTTCGGCTTCAGTGCACCGCCGCGCATCTGTCTCGACGTCCTCGAGAGAGCGAAGAAAATTCGACGACGCGGAGGCGGTGGCGGATTTGGAGATGAGTGGAAGAATCGCGATCGCCTGAAAGACCTCATTCGGAAACGGCTTGCTTCAGGGCAACGATTTCGGGCGAGCAACCCGCATGGGAAGCGTGACGAACAAGATCGCCGTCAGTTTGTGGCATAGGTATCTGCGTAGCTACAAGGTGTCGAGCGGCCGTTGCACGTGCCCTGGATGCAGGTATAATGAAGAACACCTCGTTTTCACGAAAAGAGTGTAACTGGGTGGAATGGATGATGCATTGGAGGCCCCTGCTTAAACGGACAGCAGGGGAGCATCGAAAAAACCGACGATTGGCGGATGCTTGCGGGACGATTGGCGGACGCTGACCCACTGCAGCGGACTCGGGAGCGCTCCCGCAGCAACCGCGGCTTGTCTGGGGTCCCTGGCGAACGGCGCGAAGGCGATGACCGTGCAGCACAGCGCGCGTATGGGTGTGTGAAACCAGAAGACACACCGCTCGCTGGTGTGTGCGAGTCTCGATGTCGTACGGTGCTTGTTGTTGTCTGCATAGGGCAGGTAACGGCGATGGCGACGACGACGACGACGACGAGGCATCCGCGCTATCTCCGCACTGTGCATCCTGCTTGTCGCTGCAACGTTCAACAGCGGAACACACTGTATCTCTGAAACTGCTTTTTTTTCGTCGATGGCGCGTTTATCGTAGATACTGGTGGTAAACGAGTGTCTGCGGGGATCCTGCTGCCCAACGGGTACATGGTGTCGGTGCGAGCGCACCCAGAGGTACCGATTCGAACTGGACATATTTGAGCGGATTCCAGGGTGCTCAGGTGCCGGGGGCCTGTGTTCGGGTGCTTCGCATCGGATGCCTCGCAGCGCGGTTTACAGTTCGCTTTGCAGTACACGCCCTGGGGATGGGTGCTGCGGGCCTCGGTGCGTCTCGCACGCAACATAAAAGCCTCTGTCGCTGCGCTCAACCGCCAGTATGAAAACGACGCCTGGTCTGTGTCGAATCGAGACACCGCGGGGTGTTACGATGATGATGAAGAGGTTGCGCTTCGGATGCTTGCTGTTAGAATGCAACGTTGGCGACGTCTGTGTGTGCATGGATATTCGTGTTCGGTTTGTGCTTCCGGTTGATAGTGACGCAGTGACCTATCCAGGGATAGGTCACTGCGTCGCAGGATCCACCTCCTTCTCATCTTCATGGTTCGCCACGGGCGAAGCCGTGGACACAATAGGACGACCCGCCTTCAACCGCTGGTAGTGTACACGTATGGAGACCCCATCGGTCTCGATCCTGCCCGCGAATACCTTTTTCTTGCTCGTTTTCAGACGTTTGCAATCGAAGATACTCTTCCAATGAGTCTCCCGGTTTTCACCGGTGAGCTCTATCTTCCGTTGATTGAACTCCGGGTAGAGCTGCCTCATGATGCCGTGCAGGACTCTGGAGTAGATAGTCACGAAATGTGACTTGATGTTGCACATTGGAACCACGTTGAAGCGTTTCCCCAGAAGCGCAGCCTTCTGTTTCTCCGTCACTATTTTTCCCACACTCTGCTATATTTCGGCTTTGCATTCGAGTTCTCGACTCAGAAACACGAAATAACGCAGGATGAGAGGATAACATCTTTCTTTTTCATATCGGATACCTATTCTGCTGGATTGACCAGCCCCAAGACCGCACGGTGCTCTTGAATAGCGGCACAGATCACAGAGTCCTCATTCTTTCTCCTGCGCGGTGTCTTCTTGTCGATGAATTCGATCTCCCGTTCATGCTGGCGATCGTTCGTAATGCCGATGATGATGGCCCATGTCCCGATGCGAGAGTGGCCCGGGTAGAGTGCAAACATGAAGCGTATGATGATGCGTTCAAGGGTCATAGTCAAATGGTTCTTCGGGTTCATGAGGTACTTGATCGCCCCGTATTCTTAAATACACGAGTCAAGCTTGTGTCGAGCACCGTCGAAGCGATATTCGGCGTCATTTTCGTGAATGGCATGCACTCGTTCATTTCTCCTCGACGTTTGCCCTGTGCGAAACATCAAGTGGCGAATGAAGATCTGGTCGAGAAACTCCACTGGAACCTCGCCCATTTTGATGCCCGTCACGTCGCGTTGCATGACCTTAACCAAATGCATCCGGCCTGAGGAGGCGTCCATAATACTCATGGCGCACGACTCGACACGGTTTCTGATGGCCATTTCGCAACTTTTGTTTGCACGGATCCTTGAAATACCTGAAAAGACAGGTTTTCACTACGATCTCGTTGTACTGTGGTCCTTCTTGCGGCCATTGACGTCGGGCCTCCGGCTTGTGCTTCTTGGTCTTCTCCTGTTCCTCTGGGATTGGCCTTGTTTACTGTTTTCTTCGTCAAATCCAGTGATGATGGCACTCCTGAATTCCCAGCTTGCATGTGTATAGCCTTCTCTTGGATTTTTATTTTTGAAAATGAATGCACCTCTTTACGCACCTGGGTGAGGAATTTCGCAGCGGGAGAGGCACTCGCGGCAGACAGACAAAATGTGCCCTGGCGTCACCGTGTCCTGAACGCCTCGGCGATTCGTACAATGGACCGATCAACGCGTTTCACCATAGAAACCACTCCTCTTTATAGCGTTGAATCTCGGAGAGTACGGAAGAGTGAAAAGCAGCTGCACCCCGATAGAATCCGCAAAAGCCCAAACGCAAAGTGAATGCTGAAATTCTACGTTGTACAGTAGAAGAACGTCGCCAGAGGTCCGGGGAAAAGTCTTTAACGAGTCGACAGCATTGCTGCTGTTCTACGAGACTTCTTTACAAGCGAAACTGAGGCCACCAAATGGATC
>Ga0078972_1000588_pt2 | contig 123608 bp, 135 predicted proteins | sample YelNatPaOPGAMG01_FD_67568 | JGI IMG/M metagenome (GOLD analysis project Ga0078972, IMG submission 67568) | Hot spring thermophilic microbial communities from Obsidian Pool, Yellowstone National Park, USA - OP-RAMG-01 (SPADES assembly) (version 2) | ecosystem: Environmental > Aquatic > Thermal... | reverse complement strand
TAAAAGGTTATATCAAACTCGCTATTAACGATTGAGCCGTGGTAGCCAAGCGGCCCAAGGCGCCAGCCTTGAGAGCTGGTCCCCTTATGGGGTCGGGAGTTCAAATCTCCCCCACGGCGTTATTACAGTTAATATGCGACATATACAATGGCAGGGAGGACGTCGAACAGTCGTTTGATGCAATATGGAACGAGCTTGAATAGGATAAGACATACCTCCAGGACGATAAATCAATATGGGGTTACTCCTTCATAATATTCCTCTCTCTGAGCCAGTACTTCCTTTCTTCCTTGTACGAATTTGATTCCCTCATTGATCACCTGTACCGGATATAACCATACTTCAGGCATATTTCTGCCTGTTGTACATTGTCGGTAAAAGGTTCTGTGACGATCTGGAACTTCTCTCCATAAGTGTTTATATTTCATGAACGAGCATCCATTATTATGAAAATTGTTTTTGGCATGCACTTTATGTATCTATTCCTTCTTATGATATTCAAACCGCGGTGTTCCAGTTATATGATGACTCGGACCACTTGCTAGGTCTGATAAATTACCGGAGTTGTTAGAAATTCTCTGGCCAACAGAGAATCTTCAATGAATTTAACCCATTCCGTTTAAAGCCCTTACTTCCTTGCCCTAGATTTGCGTGACTTCACTCCGTTACCATTCGTTAACTTATCTTTTTTAAATTTATTTGTAATCTTTCCGATCGCATTTTCTGTAACAGTAATATCCTTTTTAACTCCGCGAAGAATGCCATTACTATTTGTACTCTCTAATTTTATTTCAGCCTTCCTGAATTTCTCCAGTTCATTTTTTCTCCCCTCTTTCGCGTATTTAATCTCTTTTCTCTTCTCTTCCTTCTTCAGATTTCTTTTCCAGTCACTCAAATTAATCGCACCTCCAATATTTTGCAAAAATGCAATTTTCCTGCCTGATTTCAGCCCAGTTTCTAGGTGCATAGGTATTATTTACAATCTTTACTGTAAAACAATCTAAGGTACCTGGTTGATCAGTTGCAAATGAAAACATGAACAATCATCGATCTTGCATTTGTAGATCACTTATAAGCATTTGGGGGGTTAATATTACGGAAGTGTATTATCACCAAAGGATATTTATATGATGTTTCAAAATGTAGGGTATGATAGGGAATGAGGAAAAAAGGATGAATGAGGCCCTTGATATCATTCTTAAGTCCCCTAATTACTCTCTGATTAGGAATTTCTGGAGGGCAGTTATGATAGAATCTGACTTTATGAGATTGAAAAGCGTGGTGAAAAGAGACCTCCGTGAACAGCTCGAACGAATGGGATTTTTTGATATGACAAAGGAAGATGGAGTGAAAGAAGCGGATTATGATAGATGGTTCATCGATTCATTCGAACGGATAGTAGAAGCCCTGAGGAGAGAGCGTGACCGATAATTTAGATGTTAACGGTGTTAGAAGAGATCTTAACAGGGTAAGAATCCTTTTTTATATTTATTGTAAAGGATGTGAAAAAGTAATAACTCTGCATGACTCAATAGTGAGAAAGGGGTCTTATTTCATTGAAATAGATAAGAAATTCAGAGACCTCGGAGAGGGCATTGATTTTTTACAAGAGATAGAACAACCTTTTGAGATATGCATAATGACAAATGACCAACAGATAAGTTATGAGGAGAGGGGGGATGTCTGCACAGTTATGAGGACAGGTATGAACCTGATAACAGAGGAAAAATACTGGCTTGCTCATGAGGTTTTTGAGGGATTGTGGAAACACGATTACATGCAGTGGGGACGATTCTTTCACGGAGTGACGCTACTGTGTGTCTCAATGGTTCACATACAGATGAGTCATGAATCTGTATCTTCGAGAATATTCAATAATGCGAAATCCGAACTTGAATCTTATTTTGGTAAGTCAATTGATACATGGAGTCATTCTTATCCTCTAGATAGTGCAATAATTTCCGCTGTTGAAAATTTTTTATCTCCCATGATTTGTTGAACATCAAGGCCTTGCCCTCCCAATCGAAAGCCTAAATTTTTCCATATCTTTTCCTTGAATGTAAATAAATATACCAAAAGTGGCAACTGCCAGAAAAATGAAGCTGAATATCAACATTGTCGTCTTCAATCCTATAACAGTCGCTGAATATCCTAGAAATGGTTCTGCCATGGCTGTCAGCAGAGAGCTGACCAGTAGTATGACGGAGAGAACAGTTGCCCTAACCTGTGATGGGATCTGGACATTAACCTCCTCGCTGAGTATATTTGTATAGAAACCAAATATCACAGAATTTAGTATTAGAAATAAAATTGAAATACCATTTTGGAGGAGACCTGGAATGTAGATGGTAAAGAAAGTAAATGATGTGAAAAATAGCATGGAAAAGAACTTATTTTTTGCGATAAAAGACAGCCGCTGTGTAAACAGGGACGACACACCTCTCAAGAATACGTCTACGAAGAAAATCACACCAATTATCGCGGTGGCAATTCCCATTTCCTTATAATAAGGTTGTTTGAATATCAACATCATATTGAAATTTAGGACGAAGGCAATTCTCAGGATGATCAGTGACATAACCCGTCTGTCTCTTACGTAGTTCATCAGGTCATGTGATCCCCGTCTAACAGGATTTACCCTTTTTCTCTCTCTGATGTTGACCGTATACAAAGAGGAAAGCAATACGGTGATACCTGTTACAACTATCACGATCTTTAATCCCTCAAGACTCCCCAATATTCCGCCTAAAATAGATGCTGTTGCAAGTGATATTGCTGAAATAAAATTTATGATTCCAAATACTTCGAGATATTTTAGGTTATGACCTGTGGAATATTCATAGGAGATGCTTTCTAGAGCACTCGAATTGATTGCTCCTCCGACTCCCCACAGGATGTAGCTAAATGCTATTCCAATGAATGATGTAAGGAGACCAAATAATATGATTCCAACTCCAGTTACGATGGATGAAATGAAAAGAGCGTTCCTCCTTCCAATGGAATCTGTGATCCTGCCCATTGGTATGCTTGTCAGAACGATAGTCAGGAAATAGACAACATCTAGAATCGTGATCAAGAATAGGTCGTACCCGATGTGTAGCAGGTACAGTACCCATATCGGGTTCAGGAGAAGGAATGAGTATAGGAAGGTATAAACGTAGATATTTTTAAGGTTCCTATTCAAGATTTAGCTCCTTTTACCGCAATTACGTCCAGTCTATTACCTTTTTTATTTCACCTTCTTCTTTCTCCTTAAAAATTTTTATTTCCTCTGGTTTATATACTCCGGTAATTATGCTTCCCAAATTTGTTTTGACTCCTTTGTCTTCTATGAATTCTATTGCCTGTGAGTAATGTATCTTTGCACCGTCAACACTTCCTGCAATTGAGATGTTCTTATCCACAATCCCCTCTATTATTTCGTAAGTACGTGTTGGTAGTTGCCCTGCAGTGCCAAACATTATAACTATCCCGTTATTGGATATGTTATCTGTAATCTCCTTAATCACATCCATAGATCCTACAGCATCTATGGCCGCATTCATCCCCCTGCCCTTCACTGCTGACTCTATGCTTTCAGATGATGTATCCAGGAAATCTATCTTATTTGATTCAAGAAACCTCATTTCCGATTCGATCAGGGGATGCCTGTTTACTGCAGTGACACTGAACCCTGCCATCCTGAAAACAAGCGAGATCAAAAGACCCTCTGTGCCTGTCCCAAAGACATAAATGTTCTTGCAGGAAAGTGTGGAATCATCACAGTACCATGGGATCCTGTACCTTAGAAAATTAAATATCTCAAATATCTTCATCACGTTTTTCATTGGTTCAGTCAGCACTGCAAGTTTCATTGCTTCTTTATTGTCCACCTTGAGCAAAAACCGGGGATCTTCATAGAATTCATCTCGCATGAACCCATTCTTTCCCCTTATTCCAGCCTCCACAAAATCTCCATCCTCGCAGTAGTCCTGCCTTCCAAGTTTGCACATTCTGCATTTACCTGGCCTTCTTACCATAGGAACTACTATGTCCCCTTCCACGAACTCTTCAGAATTTCCACTATCTTCAACAACCCCCAGTGCCTCATGTCCCAGGATCAGCGCATTCCCTCTCTCTGGTCTTGCAAATTTAAGTTGACCACTGACCAGTTCCTTATCAGTACCGCATATTCCTGTCCTGAGAGTTCTCACTTTTATCCCTGAAGTTGTGGTCTCCCTGTAATCTGACATCTCTACTCCTCCTGTCGGAGGAAATGTCACTATCGCCCTCATTCTCACACCTCAACAGCAAAAACCCTGGCCGGAGAACCATCTCCACCCGTTATTGCTAGGGGAGCGATAAAAACAAAAAAAGACTTGTCTACTAGGTTTCTGAGCACTGAGGAATTCAAATTTTCAACGATGGGAATTGAATTCCCGAGGAGGATTTTATGCGTCCTGAAATCCTTTGAATTTGAAATTTCGGCAGATGGGGAGTCAATGCCAACGACCTTAACACCGTAATCCTTTATTCTCTCTGCATCTTCAACATTTATATAAGGGAAGTTCCTGAACACAGAGAATTCCTTCCATTTGAGGTCATACCCGGTATAGAGAAAGAGAACATCAAAATGCTGTGAAGGTAGGTCTAATTTTCCTTCTGGGTCATATTTCACACACGTTCCTACGCCAGAAATATCACCAATTTGAATTTTGTCCACTGTCATTCCCCCCTTGATAAAGTGTGCTGGTGCGTCTATATGAGTCCCAGTGTGAGAACCGATTGAAATTCTCTTTATATTGACACCATCCTTCTCCAATACTTTGAATTGCTCAATTTCAGGGACAGGGTCCCCATCAAAATATGGCATGCGGTTTTCCAGTGGGAAAGATAGATCATACAGTTTCAATTTACTCACCTCTCAATGAATGTGCCTTTTACCACCCATGATGGTTCATCATCGTTGAAAGGCTCCATCATTTCGGTCCTGTTATCATTGAGGATCTTTTCATTAACCTCTATCCCAAGCCCTGGCTTTCCATTCAACTTGAAATGACCACTCTCTAGGGAGTACCCAGATCTTAGGAGATTCAACTTCCATTTGGGCCAGAACTTCTCAAAACTTTCCTGAATGAGAAAATTTGGTATGGCATAATCAAGGTGGAGGGTGGCAGCGGTCTGTATTGGGCCGAACGCATTGTGATATGCAACCTCAACCCCGAATGAGCTGGCCAGGGTCGCTGCATCCTTTGCTTCCATTATACCGCCAACATTGGTTACGTCCGGCTGTATAACATCAACTAGATTTCTTGCAAAATATGGTAAAAATAGGTTCTTGTTTAGGACCCTTTCCCCCAGCGCAATCTTAGCTGTAGTCCTCTCCCTCAGCCGTGCCAGCCCTTCTAGCTGGTCAGGATGCACCGGTTCTTCGATAAAAAATGGGTCCAAATCTTCTATAGCATCCACAATACTTATTGCAGAATTTGCAGAAAATCTCCCATGACATTCTATCATAAGATCAAGTTTTGTTCCATTTTGCAGCGTCTCAATAATTTCCCTGGCCATCTTTATTCCCTTCCCATCTATATTATCATAATTTTGGCCGAATGGATCAAATTTAGCTGCTCCGAATCCAAGCCTCTCCACATTCTTTGCCTTTCCCAAGAAATCATCAGGTGATACGCAATTATCATACCAGCCATTTGCATACGCTCTTACCTTTTCCCGTACCTTTCCCCCCAGAAGCCCATAAATGGGGGCACCTCTCTCTTTGCCGATTATATCCCAGGAGGCTATCTCAAAGGCGCTTAATGCAGATGTTGATTCCATTGAAACCGGCAGGTAAAATGAGTGCTTATAGAAATCAAGGTAATTCCTCTTTACCTCCTCTACCTCCTTATCTTTGAAAACACGTCCTACCTCCTTCATTTGTTCATATACGGGTCGTGTCATTAATGTAGTCGGAGCCTCGCCATAACCCACCTGCCCATCACTTGTGGTAAGCCTAAGCAATATAATGGTAGAACTCCACGGACTTGATTTCTCACCCTTCTCCCCTAACTCATAAATTTCGATATTTTTTATTTTGGTCATTGATATTCATATCAAATTCGATATTAACATTTTCTCGGCCATCCTGTACTGCCATCTGGCTTGGCAAATATTTCATATCGGTATATATATGATCCTGTGATCCAGCCTATTTCCCGGTGGTTTCGTATATGCTAAGTGCAACAGGAGCAAGGTCTATAGTTTTGTCCTCTACTTTTAAAATAGGCACATTCCTGTAATAATTTCCAAGTTCATGCTTCACTGATTCGCTCAGTGACTCCACGAAATCTGGGTCGTTTTTCATAACACCACCTCCCAGAAAAATTGCCTCCGGATCAAAAATATTGATGTAGTTGGCTATTGCGACTGAAAGATAGTATATTTCCTCATCTACAAGAAGACTACAGAATGGATCCCCCAGGCTCTTTCCGCTAAATATGTCCTCGACAACTAACCTGTCCGGTGGAATATTGGAGAGGAATGTGGAGTTTCTTAGCTCCCTTACATTCTCAATTGCCCTTCTCGTCATGGATCTTCCAGATGCCAACGATTCTACACACCCTCTCCGTCCACAGCCGCAAACAGGCCCATTTGTGAGTATGACCATATGACCTAGCTCTCCCGCATATCCCCTGGCTCCCCTGTATATCTGATTGTTGATGAATATCCCTCCGCCTATCCCTGTTCCCACAACCAAATAGATGAAATTCCTGTACTTCCTTCCCTGGTCGAACATTTTTACTGAAATTGTTTGGGCAGTTGCATCATTCTCCACATGGACCTCTTTTCCAAAGGCCGAGTTCAGTCCCTCTCTGATATTCACATTGCTCCAACCGGTCAGATTGGGTGCATTCAGCGTTATGCCGTCATATGATATTGGAGCGGGAAAAACCACACCCACTTCGTTATAATATTCAAATTTACCGGAAAGGGTGACGATCTGTTTTATAAGTTCATCAGGTCCGAGAAATTTTCTTGTCTTTACCTCTTTCCTCTCCGTTATTTTTCCCTTTATATCTGATAGGATAGCGGTTACCTTGGTACCCCCGATATCAAAACCAAGATACGTTTTAGCTGACACTAATGACTAAGCACTCTTCAAATTTATCCTTTATCCTGCTGGGTCATACTATGAACGACTCACCTGGCTTCAAAATTGGAACCTTAATCTCGTCCTTCAGTTCGGCCTGAAATTCCCTTGGATCAGAGTCTATGGGTGGCCACGTTCCATAATGCATAGGTATTGCAATTTCCGAACCTATCATTCTGGCGGCCATGGCAGCCTCTTTAGGACCCATGGTAAAGAATCCTCCAATTGGAAGCAATGATACCTTTGGCCTGTACATCTCCCCTATGATCTTCATATCACCAAACAGTCCTGTGTCCCCTGCATGGTAGATTGTGACCCCGTCTCCAGTAATCACTACGCCAGCTGAATTTGCGCTGTGGACAGCCTGGACAAATCCAATTTTGATTTTCCCAAAGTTGACCTGATTTCCTATATTCATTCCAACGATTTTGCTTTCATCTATTTTCTCCTTTTCAGCCTGCGCAACATTTTCATAAATTGCAACCAGTTTAGAATTTCCTGCTTTCACTATCTCAAATGCATCCCCGAGATGATCAAAGTGCCCATGTGTAACGATCACAAAATCTACCTTGCCAATGCCATCTGGCTTGATTGGAGACTTGGGATTATCTCTCAAGAAAGGATCAATCACAACAACCGTATCATTAAAATCAATCTTCCAGGCCGCGTGGCCATACCAAGTTAATTTCACCATCCAACATCCGCTCCTTACCCTTAAAATGAATAATTGCTTAAATTTTTATTGTCTGTGCTGAGGTTATTTGGAGAGGATATTTCAAGCGTAACTCTGGCGCTGGATTTATATGTACAGGAATTGTTCCAATTTTATATTATGCCATAATTTCGAAATGTGGAATTTAGCCTACTGTGGCCTTCAGAAGGTTTGACATGAATTCTCCCCTTATATCTCCCTTATAATTCTGTTCCGGAACTATTATTATTTTGACGAGATACGTTTCTTTTGAAACCTCGTCAACGGCGATCTTTGTATCCACTATTCCTTCGACTTTTTTCGAGAATGAGTTAATTCTATCCCTCAGTACTTCAAAACTGACAGATTTTGGGACTTCCGTTCTTATCTGTATGTTTCTACTGGAGGTATTCACCGATACGGATGATTGTATGACTATGCTGTTGGGCAACTTGGTCACTGTGCCATCTTCCTCGATCACTGTCGTGAAATTCATGGAGATATCCTCAACAGTCCCCCTGTAGGCTGGCCTGAATTCATCCCTTGACAAAAATTTTGGGGGGTAGGATGGAAGAACATATGGAAATTGCCACGTATTTATCTCGACACGGTCCCCAACCTCAAATGGCTTAGACATCATTAGCAATATTCCACCGAAGAAGTTTGAAAGGACTGTCTGAGCCGCAAGTCCGATGATGACACTGGCCAGGCCTCCTGCGAGTATGATTGAACTTAGATCTACCCCAAGTATTCCCAGCACAGCAAGTATTATTATAAGATACCCGATTATTGAAAGTAGAAATATAAATGGCTTTGAATATTTTCTTTGAATATTTCTATTTAGAATGTTGCTGGTTATCCTCAGGAGTGTTCTCAGTATTATGAGGAGAATTATACCAACAAGTACGGCTTCTATTATGCTTGAATATTTTACGTAGTCATGGGGAATGATGGAAATGACTCTGACTAGTACATATATAAAGGCAATAAGCAGTGTACCTAACAGTACTATCCACCAGAATGCCCTTCTATTTTCTGACTTTTCCATCATATAGCCTATTGTTACTTTGCATAAAAATATAGTTGATCCAGATGTTCTATTGAGATTTCACTTGCATGGCGTTAAATAATTTAATTCTCTTACTCCCTATAGCAAATGACGACCTATACAGTTACATATAAAAGGAGCAATTTCTCCAAGAAGGAGATACAGGATATTATAATATCCGTGATAGTTCTCTCAATTGCATTATTCCTTATAATCTCTAGAGATTCAGTATACAATTTGGGATGGCCCACCGATCTTGGAATTTCATTCCTCATGGTTATCACAGCTTTTTTCCTACATGAGATGAGCCATAAATTCACAGCAATACATTACGGTGCTTGGTCGGAATTCAGGATGTGGCCACTGGGTTTAGTTCTTACAATAATAACTGGACTAATCGGTTTTCTGTTCGCTCTGCCTGGTGCAGTGTACTTTTCCAGCTATAGAAATCCGGTAAGGGAAGGCAAGATAGCACTTGCCGGCCCCACCACAAATCTCGTAATAGGAACTGCGCTAATCCCAGTTTTCCTGTTTGTCTACATGCCGATACCATTGCAGGCTGCCGTACAATTCCTTATATACATCAACCTATGGCTCGGGTTATTTAACTTGATTCCATTCCCTCCACTAGATGGAAGCAAAGTATTTGCATGGGATAGGAAAAACTGGGCAATCTCGTTTGGGTTTGCTGTTGTGTTGGTAGCCTATTTCTTCCTATTTATAGGGATATAAGCCTATGCCACTACTGCTTCAAGAATTGACAGCACCTGATACAATAAAATCTATTGTCATCCCATTTAAGACCGCTTATTCTTATGCCCCTGCAGGCACTCCTTATGCATTCACCGTTCTTTTCTTTCTCCTGTAGGCAATGTAAGAGATGTAGCCCACTATTGCAAGAATGAATATGATTAACAATATTTCCCCAAGTTGATATAATATCGGAAGCAATCTGCTCCAGTTGCTACCAAGTGTGTAACCACCAACTGCGAGCGCTGAAGACCAGATAAATGAACCCGCCAAAGTAAATATTGTAAATTTCACCAAACTCATCTTTGCTATTCCTGCAGGAATACTCATGTATGATCTGAAACCAGGTACAAATCTTCCGAAGAAAACAGTCCATTCCCCTCTTTTATCAAACCATCTCTCAGTTGCTAGAAGGTGCTCTTCTCTAAGGCCGAAATATTTACCAATGGCCAGAATCAAAGGCCTTCCACCATAAACTGATATGAAATACAGTATTAGGTTCCCTATATAACCACCTACGGAGCCTGCCAGGGCATATACAGCCAATGAATATATGTTCCCATTTGACAGGAAGCCTGCAAACGTCATGATGAGTTCTGATGGAAAGGGCAATCCGACGCCCTCCAGGACCATCAAAATAAACACGCCGGAAACACCCAAATATTTCATTAGTTCCAACGACTCTTGAACGAAAAATGAAATCAGTCCTGATATAGATATGAACACTTATTTTCTACCTGTGCATACAAACTAATTAATAAATTTGTCTGAAATAGGTTTTCATGATGGGTAGCAGTGTCCAATATAGTAGCCTAAAAAAAAATTGACTATTCAGGAGTAATAATTCTCGTCATTTATTGAATTAGATCAAATCGTAAAGATATGATTAAGTAATTGCACTACATATTTTGAACTGCAATGGGCTGAATTGAGGAGGAAAGAAAAGACGTGGATGGTATTATAGAGAATGCTCTGGAAAAGCTTAACAGGCAGTACTCAGAATATGGCGGAATATTTGATTACGACCCAAACGGGAGCAAGGAAGAGTCCAATATGCCCTGGGAAACTGCAAAAACAATAGTATTGATGAGGGATGGTTATAGGTGCAGAGTATGCGGAAAATCTCCCCTGATTATGGAAAATGAAGACGGTTATAGTAAATTGAGGCTTGAAGTTGAGGTTCACCACATAATTCCACGTGTTGCGGGTGGGTCTGATTCTACGAAAAATTTGATCACCCTCTGCAAGTCCTGTCATATCAAAACATTCAAGAACGAATACTCGGGTATTCCCTTACTCGCAAATAATCTTACAGACAGGGTAGAAATCCTGACAAACAGCAAGATCCTCAAAAATAAAGGTTCTAATTGCTCTGATTACCAAATTACTTCTTTTTACTTCGGCAGTAAAGAAATTATAGAGAAAGACCCAATAATATGCAGCTCCTGCTATTATTCTAGCTTATCAAGAGTTTACGATGTAATTTTTAACTATGGCCTAGATGTAGAAGAAATTGTAACTAAAAATAAGAAAAATGAATTTTGTTTGGGAATATTAGAAAGATATTCCCCTTAGTATCTGCTTCTGAAGTTTCTGTTCCCACTGCTAAAGTTCCTTCTAGGCCTTCTATCTGTCTCCTCTGGTTGATATTCCTTTTCACTCATATCGAGCGATTCGTTAACTTCACCCACAGGAGTTTCGGCCTTCTTTATGGCTCCATATTTTCCTACGTTGAGTCTCATGTGACCTCTCACGAAGCTCACATAACCATTCTCAACTACTACGCTGTCACCAGTTTCTACTTGGCTCGCCTGTTCATTCCATAGAGACATTGTTACTTTCCCAGTTTCGTCTCCCAAAACAGCCTCCGTCACACTTTTCTGTTCGCCGTATCTTGTCTGTATTTGTTTTGCTTCGCCAACATTCAAAACTTTTGCCAAAACAGTCACTCTTTTGGATCCCTGATTGAGATCCTTCACTTTTGTAAATTCGTCCATATTCTACCAATCCTTTGTCTAGAGCTTGTTGCTCACTCTAGTTAGTGCCATTTCATTATTAATCTTTTCTGTGTGATTCGGGAAATAGAAGTCGGCAACGGCTCCATTTGCTTTGAAATACAGCTTCGCCGATCCTCTTGATAAAAATTGTAAGAATAATATAGAGGCCGTCCCCTTGGTCTTCAATATGCATTGTTAAGGGCTATCACGGGCCTAAGGAAAATGATACTGATCTAAGTATATCTAACATCCTCGAAGGCAATAATTGCAAAAGAGCATGTTCTCTCTGAATGATCGGGGATTCCTGCTTCATCGACGGTGTCCCTATCATTCACTCCGGAGGCATTATTCGATCTGACACTCTTTTTCTGAACTTATCTGGCGTTAATTCCCGACTGCCAATCGGTATTGATTCCGTTACACTGTCTGAATCAATAAACAATTTCATTCGAAGGATGTGACTGAAATCTGGAAAAAATTTATTAAATAAATTTGGATGAGAAACGAAATAGATATGAAAGCTAAAAGAAGAACAACAAGACCTACGAGAAATAGAAGTGAGCATATGCACAGAAACAATCTAAAAAACTACGAGAGCATAAAAGTCCAAGCTGACCAAGAAGGGAAAAAAAGCAGCATAGAATCGGTACATAAATCTGTCAAAAAAGACAGAGAGAAGAAATGAAAGTGAATTCTTAACAATATTACACTGTTGAAAATTTCTCAAATCCAGCTATCGCTAACCTCGCTTAAGTATAGATCATACTACCCGAGTAAAGACAAAAAACACCTGCATACCTAAGCCAAACAAACTGGACTTAGAATGTAAAAAAAATCTCCTTAGACATTCAACAAATGTAAAATAAGCTGAATATAATTCAATTTAGCATTAATTAACGGAATTCAATTTTTCTCGATTGAATTGACCAGTTCCCAGTTCTCTAAATTTGACAATAACTCTAATTCTATTGAACACATAGTTTTTGATGACAAATCATTTTAATTTATTTTTTTCGAATGAAAGTCCATATAAATTGTTTATATGGAATATGCTTTAGTTATCAATTAGTCAAATTTTAAATAGATGTAGTTCTTACAAGCTACTTGGTGAATAAGTTGTCTGTGGGGATACATCTTGTGGGAGACCTAATAGGGGTCGATCCGAGTAAAATATCTAGCTTAGAATATCTTAAGAAAGTGATGGAATCCGCTATAAAGGCAGGTAATCTCACAAAGATTAGGTCGTATTATCATCAGTTCTCCCCAAATGGCGTAAGTGGAGTGATACTCTTGGCAGAGTCACATCTCAGCTTCCACACATGGCCGGAATATGAGCTAGTAACCCTAGATGTATTTACCTGTGGTCCAACTGAAAATGCCGATATAGCGTTCGAATATATAATAGATAAACTATCACCACGCACCGTTCAGTACAAAAAGATTGAAAGAGGAGAAGAGTTTCCAAGAGGGATACAGAGAGGAAGACAAGCCGAGACCATAGCGTAACCTTTAAAATAGGTATTCTAGAAGCGAGCCAAGGGGGAGGCCTTTTTCCCACTTCATAGTGTACGTCCCACCTTTCGTCACTTCCAAAGGGGGTACTATCTCCGAGACGAGACGATATCTCCCCTCATATTTGCCTTCTAGAGTGAAGATTCGCCAGGGATCTCCACTGATTTTTTTCAATCTGAAGGCATACAGCGGCATAACGCCGGTCTTGCTAACCAGCTTTCTGTAAGCCTCCGCCTGCAACTGCGATCTGTTTGACGATGATGAAAAATTAAGCACTTTCTCCTTTGAACTTTTGATTTCAATTGGTAGGCTGATATCCTGCCTTATTGTTATTATGTCAAAACCATGACTTCCGGCTGCTCGAACTACCATAAAAGGTTTTGATTTTATCCTGTCCTTAAGCTCTTTCGTTATCCAGTTAAGGTGTGCCAGTTTTTCCTCATCGCCAGCCAATATTGATCTTAGCTCTCTTTCATAAACGGTTCCATTGCTACTCAATTTTCCCACTCACTTTGTACTCTTTCCGTATAGGTAACCAATAAAGCTTTCGAGTTGTATTATCTCTCTTGCCCCCTCGGAGATCCTGAAGTCAATATCGCCAAGAGCAAAAAGAATATCCGCCTTTAGCTGGTCAGATACGGGAAGATCATAGACTACCCTATGGAATTGCTCCACAACATCCTGTCCAGAGATTCCCTGTTTAATTATTGCATCTTCAAGCATTGCTTTCGATTTTGAAATGTCTCCTTTCAGTGCAAGCGTAAGAACTTGGACTGCCCAGTCCTTGTGCACGGTTCCCGCTGCTTCGTATATGGAGTTCACGGTAATCATTGGAGAATATGTAGCTGCGACCTGCAGGATGTTTATCGCCTTCCTCATATCACCGTAAGACATTTCAGCAATAACATTGAGAGAGCCCTTCTCATACTCCTTTTCCTCTGACTTCAATATGTTTTCTAATGTGGAGACGATGGCATCATTAGGTATGGCCTTGAACCTAAATATTGCGGTTCTGGACTGGATGGGTTCAATAATCTTTGAGGAATAGTTGCAGGATAGGATAAACCTTGTTGTTTTTGTAAAATTTTCCATAGTTCTTCTGAGAGCAGCTTGGGCCTCGTCGGTCATATAGTCGGCCTCATCCAGGAATAGAATCTTAAATCCAATGGGGTTTGAGGGCAATATCCGAGAGTAATCCTTTATTGTTTCCCTCACCATCCTTATTCCTCTATCGTCAGAAGCATTCAACTCGAGGAAATTTTCCTTCCACTCCTCGCCAAATAGCTCTCGAGCAAGTGCGATTGCAGTGGTAGTTTTTCCGGTACCTGAAGGTCCAGCAAATAGCAGGTGTGGAATGTTCTTCTGCTGTACATAGCTCTTCAGCCTCTCGACTGCTACCGGCTGACCAACTATTTCATCTAGCTTTTTTGGTCTATACTTTTCAATCCAAAGATCATCCATTTGCTCTGACATTCATAATATACGGATAATTAACTTTTTCACAGATACGGGTGTACCTTCTCCACACTGTCCCATATCAGTGAAAAACTCCCAGGATTGTGCGTTCTATAAGTGATTTTATCATCGCAATCGCGTAAGAAAAATAGGACACATTCGGATAAGATGAAGAGATTACTTTTATACATATACAAAATTAAATGTGATAACCCTTCGATAAGGATTTTATAGGCTAAACCATTTTCTTGAAAGGTAATCCAAATGGTAAGAAAACCAGGAAGAATGTACAGAAAAATAGATGGCCCCGCATATACCAAGAGATATTATATGGGAGGCGTACCAGCATCCAGGATACAACAATATGTGAGCGGCAATGTTAACGGAAGTTATGATGTTGAACTAAGGCTGGTTGCTGAGGAAAGCTGCCAGATCAGGCACACTGCGCTTGAAGCAGCAAGAGTGTCTTCAAACAGACAACTGATCAAGGATTTTGGGGAGAAGGGATTTTTCATGAGGATCAGACCATTTCCTCATCACGTTATAAGAGAACATAAGATGGCCACGGGAGCCGGAGCTGATAGAATATCAAGTGGAATGAGCATGTCATTTGGGAAACCCGTTGGTACTGCCGCACGAGTCAAGAGCGGATCAGTGATTATAGTCGTAAGAGTTCCTAAGACAGGCGAAGAGAAGGCAAAAGAAGCCCTAAGGAAGGCATCTCATAAGCTACCGACTCCGTCCAGAGTTGATATGGTTCCCCTCAGTCTTCCTGCTTAATTTCAAGTGTATTCTTAAATTCTTTTTCAACCATTGAACGTTCAGCTTTCCCTATCACGTCCTTGTTGACTGAAAGAATAAAAATTCCGTTCAATTCCACAACCTTGTCCTTAACAACAGTCAGAAATTTTATTACACTTTGAACCGACGGTGCTATCGAAAACAGATAATCGAGACAATCAACATAAAGAACACTTTTAGGCGCAAAATTATTGATGATGAATTCCTGTATGAGACCTAACTGTGTTGGATTAAATCCTCCGGTTGACTCATCATATGTAATCGGTATGAATTTTACATTCTCAAATTCCCTCAATGCATTCTTCGTTTCTCTACTCATCACTATGGTGTGAAATCCCTGTGTTGCTATCCCCCATACTATTTCCATCCCCTTCCTGTTTCTCTTTTCATAGATCAGGTATGTTTCCCCATATTTCAGTTTGAGGGCATTTTCAGGTTCCTCTCCTGAATACTCTGATTCGAGTCTCTTTATGATCTTTTCGTCTGCACCATACATCCTGGCAATCAATAACGAGAACTTTATCCCATCCTTGTACCCATCCCTGTATGATTTACTTTCGCTCATTTTTACTACTCTCTATGAATGATATAGCTTCCTGTATGATTCTAGCGGCCAACATAACTGTATTGCCGTTGTCATATAAAGGTGTTATTTCAGTCAAGTCGAGCCCAGATATTCCAGATCTGATATGATCAAGGATTTCCATTATAATTGCCGGATTGAGGCCGAATGGTTCTGGTGTTCCAACTCCCGGTGCGAATGAAGGGTCAAACCCATCAAAATCTATGGATAGGTAAACAGGAACATTTGAAAATTTGTCCAGAAATTCCATCAGTTCTGAGCTGTCCTTATTCACTTCATAGCTTGTGAAGAACTTTTGCGTACCATTCGTCATCTCTTCCGTAGAAACTGACCTTATTCCTATAGACAGAATGTTTTCCCTGCCTACTATTTCACTGACCCTTCTGGCTACACAGGCATGGGAATATCTCTGTCCCAGGTAAGAATCTCTGAAATCAGTGTGTGCGTCGATAAAAACTACCTTCCCTTTAATCCTTCTGATAGCACCAAGTGTGACACTGTGCTCTCCCCCAAGCATAATCGGGAATTTTCCGTCTGAAACAATGCCATCAACTATTGAATAAACGTCTTCCAGCATCTCCTCTGAATCATGATGTTCGTCCGCATCTCCCATGTCAAAAATTCCAGATTTTTTAAGGTCTATTCCCCTGTAGAGGGAATAACTTTCCATATTGAATGATGCCTCTCTGATCTTGTTCGGAGCGAATTTTTCCCCCGGTCTGAAAGATACAGTGGAATCAAATGGAACCCCGAACATCACGTACCTGGAATTATCGTAACTTTCGGAGGAATCACAGAATCTTAATGGAATGGGCATTCATACCCTCATCAGTTTCCTCTTACCCATTGACTCCCAGTATTCGACTTCAATACCACTCTTTGCCTTTTCCTTGAATTCATCAGGAATGGCGAGATTGAATTGTTCAAATGTTTCCATATCCATGAATAATCCTTCATTCTGAGATATGCTGAGTATTTGTGCTGTCTTTTTCTCAATTATCGGAACCTTAACCTTGTGTTTGGTGGGGTATACAACGCTTCTCTTCTGGTCATCAAAAATACCTATTGCCACAATCCTTGCCTTTGCCTCTCCATGTTTCCCTGGCTTTGAGGTTGTAATTTCCACTATCTTGCAAGGTTCATCATCTATCAATATGTATTTATTTTCTTTCAACTCTCTAACTTCTTGATCCTGCCATGTCATTTATTATCAGTGGTTAAAGTTAGTGCTTTATATAATTTTGTTGATTATTCTGCTCGAAATATTTATTTTGACTCCCCCTCTCTTAAGGATTATGGAAATATTGCAATATTTGTCCTGGCTCAGTTGTATCGCTTTTTCAAGACTTTCGTGCTTTACGTTCCCATAGACCACATATTCCATATCGATATCTGTTATCACTTTTGGATGTTCTGGTGCTCTTGAAGCGGTGGCATTAATCTCAAACTTCTCCACTGGTTCTTTCATCTTTTTCAGTATAGATATCACGTCCATCGCTGTACATCCGCACATTGACTGCAGGAGCAATTCGGTCGGACCATTAGCCTTTGGAGGTGAGCCTTCGAAATCTGAGTCCATGACAATATAATGTCCGGAATCACCAGAAGAGACGAAAGTCATGTTGCCTACCCATTTCACATTGGCCTTCATGTAGTTTCATTAATGATGAGTATAAATTCTTTACAGGGAGAACAGGGCAACAATTAATAAAGAAATTCATATGACGTTTTGTGTCTCTGGTCCAGATCATTCTCATACTCATATTTGCATGGGTAGTGATATACCTTATTTCCGTTTCATACGGGAAAAAGTACTTTTCACCTTATGGACCAGCGCTGCTGATTAAGACAAGAGCAGGAATCAATACAATTGAGAAGGTGTCTAAATCAAGATTCTGGGATTATTTTGTGTCATTCTTCTATTATGCTATGCCTATAATGGGCATTGCAACTGTGGTCCTGCTGATTTGGGAAGCAATACTTGTGTTTTCAATACCGAAGAGTGCTGCACCTCCTCTCTCTTATGCACTTGCACTGCCCGGTATAAATCCCGCAATACCTGTTGGATTTGGAATAATAGGTTTAATAGTGGCAGTGGCCCTCCATGAGGGTTCCCACGGAATAGCGGCAAGAAGGTTCAACATCCCTGTGAGGAGCACTGGAGTTCTATGGTTCATCATTCCAGTGGGTGCGTTCGTTGAACCGGACGAGGAGGTCATGAAGGAAAAAGATCCAAAAATCAGAGGAAAGGTTTTTGCTGCTGGCCCTGGGATGAATGTATCGCTTGCTGTAGTCTTCTTTCTCCTATCCATCCTTCTGGCATACTCGATTTCACCCATACCTGGTGCCCCGGTTCAGTCATCCGTAAATGCCTCTCTTCTTCCAGGAGATATTGTTCAAGCAATTGACAACATCACGGTTTCTAACGTTGGAACTATATCCAATCTTTCACTGGCACCTGGAAGTGATGTATCTCTCTCCATTCTCAGGGATGGACATCATATTAGAGAGGATACTGTTTACGGGGTCTACATAACTGGAACGATCAAAGGGTATCCTGCATATGAAGCCGGAATGAAGCCTGGAGATGTCATTATTTCATTGGGAAATTACCCTGTTCGCAATATTACCACCTTTGAGAACGCGCTCCAGACATTCAAGGCGAATCAGTCAACAACAGTATCGGTACTTTATGATGGGACTCCGGAATTGTACAATATAACATTTGCTTCGAGGTACAGCTACCTTGTCTCCCTTGGAGAAACTAATCCAGGCCCAAGGGATTACCCGTTCATGGGCGTAGATGTATCAATACTGGGTGCAGTCTTCTTTGACCAGTACTCATATATCAGTCTTTTGAAGAATCCGGCGTCTGCAGGCCCACTGGGTTTCTTTGTCTATCTGGGGCTGCCTTTTCATTCGGAACTTCCGCTGCCCTCTAGTTTGCTTTCATCTTTCACCGCTAATCCCGTGATACTCAATATGGAATATCTATTCTATTGGCTTTTCTGGCTAAATTTCGCCTTGGGATTAACGAACATACTTCCCATAGTTCCGTTGGATGGCGGATACGTACTCCTGAACACTCCAATACTTCAGAAAAACAAAAGAATGAGGGACGCCTTGGTTGCAGCCGTCAGCCTTTCCGTTCTGTTCCTCATACTTTGGCAGTTCATTATTCCTAGGATCTAGACAAGACTTGTCTGGTACTGTTTGTCTGAGTTGGTGTTCAATCCAAGATCAAAGAATGTTACCGGGAGGCTGCTTCCGTGCGAAAAAGAGAGTGCCTCTCTCTTGAATGATATGAAATTTGGGCAGATGTTGCATTCTGTCCTTTCGTTCCGTATAAAATTGCATATTCCTCCACTATTGTAGAAGCAGAATCTCCCTACTGATTCCATGCGATATGATATTCAGATAAAATTAATAGTTTGTCATTCCTGGATTTTGTGTGAATGCCCTGTAATCGGTTTCATTAAAAGAAATTCACCTGATATAATTGGCTTCAAACTTGTCAAGTATTCCTTGGGCTATCTCTCTTGAATTTCCCACATAGTCGACGGGTGACAATGCAGTGACCTTATCCCTGATCATGGACTCGATTGATTCCCTGAGGCTTTTTTCCCCCTTCCTCGCTAACATTGAGGCTTTCCTTACGATTTCGTGAGCTTCCTGGCGCCCATAACCCTTGTCTACAAGCGCCATAAGATATGCCTCCCCCAAAATGAGATCGTCGTTGACAACATTTCTGAGCATTGCTTCCTTGTTGATTTTGAGGCCCCTGAATACTTTCGTCATCTTGGTCAGAATATCATCAATTAGAATTGAGACATAGGGAATTATGAACCTTTCTGCTGCACTGTTTGTAAGGTCCCTTTCGTGCCATAGAACTGCAGATTCGTGCATTGGAATCACAAATCCCCTTATTATTCTGGCAAGAGAGACTATATTCTCAGACGTTACCGGGTTAATCTTCTGCGCCATGGTGCTGGAGCCAACCTGTTTCCTTTCATCGAATGGTTCCTGGACTTCCCCAATTTCTGGTCTCTGAAGGTTCCTTATTTCGGTGGCAAATTTTTCCAGGGAAGTCGCTATTCCTGCTATAGCAGAAACATATTCAACATACCTATCCCTTCCTACAATCTGGGTTGGGCCCTCTTCAATGCCTATCCCGAGCTTCTTCATCAGGACGGATTGCACCTCTATAGTTTTCTTCCCTAAAGCCGCCCCAGTTCCGACTGCACCCATAAATTTTCCAACTATTATCCTTCCTTTCAATTCATTCAGGCGTACCATGTGCCTCATCATTTCGCTTAAAAATATGGATGTCTTAAGTCCAAAAGTTATTGGAAGCGCATGTTGTCCATGAGTTCTTCCGATCATTACTGTATCTATATTTTTTCTCGAAATATCGTACAGACTCCTGGAAAGTTCCAGCAAGTCTTTTTCGAGTATTTCAATAAAGTCCCTCAATTGAATTGCGGTAGCGCTATCAATGATATCATTTGAAGTGGCACCAAGATGGACAAACTTTCCGCTCGATCCGGATGCATTTGTCAGCTCCTTTACCATTGCCATTACGTCATGGTTTATCTCCTTCTCTATCCTTTTTACTTTTTCAGCTGTTACAACCTTAGTGTTTGCACATTTCCTGATTACGTTAGCTGATTTCTTCGGTATGATACCAACTTCAGCCTCTGCCTCAGCAAGGGCTCCTTCAACCATGAGCATGTAACCGAGCTTTCCGTCCTCTGAAAATATTCTTTTCACTTCCTGGCGCCCGTACCGGTAATCAAGGGGGGAAACAGTCATAAATATCTATTGTAACAAAGGATAATTAAATTTCCGTGAAATTCGTCCCAGAATTTCTCCGGACAATCTATAAGGATGACAGTGAGCTTTTAATAAACAAGGACTCACAAAGTGATCATTGAAACCAAGCCCATTCCTACAGCCATGATCATTATAGCGTATAGTGTCAATGTTCTCTTCGTGCTAATCTTGTAATTGCCCATTATTTTACCATTTGATGCTATTTTTATTACTGCCATGAGAGGCAAAAGGAGGGCAATTGCACTGAGTGCCATGATGTCAAGTGACAGCCCTATCAGATTTGAAAATAACAGAGTGAGAGCAGCGGCAGGAATTATCTCCAAAATATAGATTAAATAGAACAATTTTCCTTTCCTGATCTTCTTATTGAACGATCCGTCTATTTTCAATGCATCTGAGATAGAATATGACATACTCATGGAGATCACGAACATGGCAAGAAGACCAGATACTCCAAGAGCAATTGCAAATATTATTGGGCCAATCGGGCCTATAATTTGCTGTAGAGCTGAAGCTACCCCTTCAACTGAATTTTTATCTGTCAATCCGAGGTCGGACAGCTTCCACGAGAATATTACTATGGATATCATCAGTATCTCTGACGTCACAGCTCCAATGAAAGTCCCTCTTGATTCCTTTTTCATGTCCTTTATGCTCAATCCCCTGTCCACGTCAGCGGCCTGGTGATAGAAAAGCATCCAGGGCATTATCACTGCGCCAATGTTAGCAGCCATGAGGAAGAAAAATGAATACTGAGGCACATAGGGAATTAAGCTCTGGAATGTAACGTTCCTTGGTGCCACAAAGAAATCAATGATGATAAACAAGAACAGGATGAAGCCGAGTGATACAAGGAAGATCTCTATTTTCTTGTAAACACCAAGTGTTACTACCGCTGTATGAACAATAATGACTGCGAAGATGACCACCAGTATTGGAAATCCAAGTATAGATGCTGCTAGTGCTATCCCCGCAAACTCTGCAACGTAAGCTGCGAAATCCATTATGGCTGTACCTGCAACAGATGCGAGTGTCCAAGAATGCCCAAAGCTTTCCGTTATAATTCTTCCAAGTGATTTCCCAGTTACCTCTCCTATTCTGGATGCTGTGTCCTGAACCAGGAACAGGGGGAATATTAGCAATATGAGAAATAAGATCAGATGCCCTTGAAACTGCACCCCTGACTGGATGGCGGTAATCGTGCTTGGTGCATCCATATCTGCCATCATCACAATCCAGCCAGGTCCAAGTATCGGAAGAAGCTTCTTGATCCTTGGGTTCATTAAAATTTCAGCCTCACAGCATGTACCATGCTTCCTGTGAGCTTGATTTCGCCATTCTCGCCACTGATGTAGATGCCATCAGGGGCACGTTCAAGCCTCACCTCCTTTCCGGGAATGGAACCTGCATTGAAAAGTTTCTTCAGGAAATCCCTATCTTCCAATGTTTGCCTTGAAAAGTGGTATCTGCCTTCCTCTGCTTGAAATGCCTCAAATTCATTAATTTTCATTGATGGATATATTGGGTTCCCATGAGGACAGTAAGTGGGATTTCCCATTTTCCTGTACAGCGTCAACAGCATTTCTTTCGAAAAGTCATGCTCAAGATTCATCACCGATGCATGAACTTCGTCCCATGGAACCTCCAGGTATGAGTATGCGAAATACTCTGTTATCCTGTGGGCCCTCGTAACAGAAAATGCCTGCAAGTATCCCTTCTGAGAGAACGATATTCCTGTTCTTCCGATGTTTATCAGTCCCTCATCTTCCAATCTATGCAGCCCTTCCCATGCCGAGGGAAGAGAGATACCCATTCTCTGGGAAACACCTTTTTCATTCACATTTCCGAAGCTTTCAATTAATTCCCATATTGTGAGTAAATAATCTTCCCCGTTATGCTTCACTTTAGATAATTAGGTTAACCTAATTAAATATTCTGACTCAATCGTATGCTTCTCTGAGAGCTTTGTATATTGCAGAAAAGTCCATTTTGCCAAGGCCTTTCTTTACTGCAATTTCGAAAAGTTGTGCGACCTCTGATGTTAGAACTGCAGGAAATTGAGACGATCTGGCCATTTCTAGTGCGTAGTTTAGGTCCTTCATCTCGTGCTCAAGATTGAACATAGGCTCAAAATTATTCTTTATGATGTTTTCTTTTTTTAAATCCATGACGCGAGAATAGGCGGAACCATTGAGTAAAACACTAAACTGTACATCTGGGCTTATCCCATTTTGCTCCCCTAGAAGTATGGCCTCTGCAAGTGTTGCCATGTTTGCCCCCAGTATTATATTATTCACCATCTTCATCTTCAACCCGGAACCATGGGGGCCAATGTATATGATATTCTTGCCCATAGAAGAAAGCAGCTTTTTTGATTTTTCAAATGTCTCCTTTTTCCCTCCAACCATTATTGTTAGTTCTCCGCGTTCTGCTGCAGGGACAGAACCAGTTACCGGGGCGTCAAGCATCTCTCCCATCTTCCCTTCAACTACTTTGGAAATTTCCTCTGAGACCTTGTATGAAATTGTACTGGCATCAATATATATTTTTCCTGGACCCATGGCACTTGCCACTCCGTCTGGTCCATAAAATACCGATCCTACTGCCTCTGAGTCAGTTAGCATCGATATGGTGAATTTACTGAATTCAACTACCTCCTTTGGAGTCTTAGCAACCCTGGCCCCATCGCTGGCAAGGGCCTCTGATTTTGATTTTGTTCTATTGTAGACCATTACGTTATATCCTGCCTTCATAATGTTCCTGACCATAGGAGTCCCCATTTTTCCTAGACCTATGAATCCCACGTTTTCCATTATTCCTTATTACGAGCAGGTTTATAATTCAAACTGCCCTGAACTAAAAGTTTTTCACTCTTTAAGGTATAGATGAGAAATGAGACCCTATGTCAGAATTAATTTTGCCTGTTCATTGGATGGCAAAATTTCTCAGAAGAACGGGATTCCATTCAAGTTCTCCAATCTGGAAGATTTAAAGCGGGTTCACCAATTGAGGGCCAGTTCAGATATAATTCTCGTGGGCAAGAATACGATAAACAATGATGATCCGAAGCTTGTGGTGAATGATAAATATTTCAAATCGTCCCATATCCCGGACGTTGCGGTCCTGGATTCGAGGGTGGAAGTAAGGAAAGAGTCCAGAATATTTTCCTACCAAAGGAAGGTCGTGATTATATGCGGGAAGAAGGGAGACGTAAAGAAATTGAAAGATCATTTTGAATCAGAGATCATTATCAGGAAATGCGATACTGACAGCCCAACAATTGAATGTGCGCTAAATCATCTTTACATTCTTGGCTACAGGAATGTCATGGTTGAAGGAGGGAGGGCTGTCCTGACTTCCTTCCTAAGAGAGAACGCTTGGGACGAAATTACCATATTCTTCTCTCCTTATTTGGTAGGGGAAGAGGGGACGCCAATGTTTGGCGAATTTGAACAGATAATGAAATTAAATTCGATCAGAATAAAGGAATTGGGAAACGGTTTTCTCGTTAATATTAAAAAAGAATTTTAGCCAGGGAAAAATGAGCATGTATGTCTGGAAAAGATAAAATACAGTGGGCACTGGATTGGATGCCTGTACTTGGAAGGATAAGGAAAGAGTTCGTTGATGAAAAACCATTTAAGGGATTGAATATATCTATGGCACTTCATCTTGAAGCCAAAACTGCAGCCCTCGCTTTCACACTCAAGGAGGGAGGCGCAAAGGTAAGGATAGCGGGCTGCAACCCGCTAAGTACAGATGATGAGGTTGCAGCTTCATTGAAGGATGATTTTGGCGTTGAAACTTATGCGAAAAGAGGCTTGACAAGAGAAGAATACTACGAGAATTTGAGAAAGACAATTGAGGTACAGCCAAATATAATCATCGATGATGGTGGCGATCTTACGGCCATGGTGCTTCAGGATCGGACCATATACAAAAACGTAATGGGTGGAAACGAGGAGACAACCACTGGTGTAGTGAGGCTGAAGAACATGGAAAGGGCAGGTGTCCTGAAATTTCCAATGTTTGATGTGAATGATGCCCGCATGAAACATCTGTTTGATAACAGGTATGGAACAGGTCAGAGCACCATTGATGGAATAATCAATGCAACGAATCTAGTCATCGCTGGGAAGAGTGTGGTGGTAGCCGGCTACGGATGGTGCGGAAAGGGAATAGCCAACAGGATGAGGGGCATGGGAGCAAACGTGACTGTTACTGAAATAGACCCATTCAAGTCAGTGGAGGCCCATATGGATGGGTTCCTGGTTAAACAGATGAAGGAAGCAATTAAGGATGCCGACTTTGTAATTACCGCGACCGGGGTGAAGGACATAGTTACTGCAGAAATGCTTGAATATGCTAAGGATGGAATAATTCTTGCAAATTCAGGTCACTTCAACAATGAGGTCGCTTTTGATCAGATAGTCAAGAAATATGGTGAAGGCAAGGAAGTAAGAAGGAACGTGAAGATGTTCAAAACGAAGAACAAGAAGACATACATTCTCTCAGATGGTAGACTGGTAAATCTTGCGGCCGGACAAGGACATCCGGTTGAGATTATGGATCTCTCGTTTGCAATACAGGCACTGACAGCAAGACACATTGCACTCAATGCGCCAAAAGAGACTAAGGTCTATCCGGTTCCGGATGAAATAGACGAACTCGTGGCGAATTCGTACCTTCAATCTTACGGCATCAAGATTGATTCACTAACTTCGGAACAGATAGACTACATACGCTCTTGGAACGAGGGTACATGAAATTGGACTGACATGCATCTTTATCCCAAGTTACGGCCTATTTTATGGGTTAAGTGGATTCATTATTCCACTTAACGAATTTTTGCTATGTTACGAAGAACCTGGTACCAGAAGCGTAGATCCTATAACGGATTGGGTATGTTTTGACAGGTAGGAGAATTTCAAAATTTATGAGCAAACGATAAATAAGTAAAACAGAATATGGCGGTGTGCCTTTTGAAAAATTGGCTGAAATGTTACTGCCTAGAGACGTGATTGGAGGTCATGGAGCAATAGAGAAGATTGGGGAAGTTTTCTTCAAGATAACAAATTCCAAGAAGGCCATCATAGTTACGGGTAAGACCAGCGCAGAGATAGCAGGTAACAGGGCAAGAGAAATACTTGAGAGTTCAGGAATAACTGTCAATATGATACTGACAGAGGAGGCAACGGATGAAAATGTTGAAATTGTTAAGGAAGAGGCAAAGGAGTTCGATGCAAAAGTTATCATCGGTGTCGGAGGGGGAACAAAAATAGATATAGCAAAGAAAAGCGCATTTGACCTTGGTATAGATTTTATATCGGTGCCAACATCCGCAAGTCACGATGGAGTGGCAAGCCCCCGGGCCTCAATAAAGAAGAATGGTTTATCGGTATCTGTTGAGGCATCAATGCCTGCAGCGATAATTGCTGACACTGAAATAATTGTGACTGCACCCTTCAGGTTCCTTGCTTCTGGGGCAGCAGACGTTCTGTCCAACTTGACAGCCCTGAAGGACTGGAGCCTTGCACACAGGTTGAAGGGAGAGAGAGTGAGTAGTTCTGCGTATGCAATCTCCGAGTTTGCTGCAAAGGAGATCATAAACAATGCATCGGATATTAAGCCTAATCTGGAAGAGAGCGTCTGGCTTGTGATAAAACAGATAGCATTCTCTGGAATTGCAATGAGTGTTGCTGGGAGCTCCAGACCGGCTTCGGGGGCGGAACATATGTTTGCTCACTCTGTGGACACTATAAAGAAGGGAAATGGGCTTCATGGGGAGCTGTGTGGAATTGGTTCAATAATTTCAATGTATCTTCATGGTGGTGACTGGCGCATGATTAGAGACACTCTCCAGAAAATTGGCGCCCCCACCAGATTGGATCAGGTATCATTAAAAGAAGAGGATGCGGTACAGGCGCTGATGATGGCTCATAAGACAAGACCGGATAGGTATACGATTCTGGGAGAAAGCGGACTGAGCGAGATTGCGGCAAGGGAAGCGCTGAAAGTTACAGAGGTACTTTAATGGTAATAACTCTTGTTCCAAAGAATATGGCTACAGAAGGATCGAGATTTCAGTATTTCTCTTCTGCACCGGAATGTGGGATCTGCAATCTCAGGAACGTTTGCCACAATTTAAAGGCAGGCGCATACTATGTTGTCACCAAATCTAGGGAAAAGGAGCATGATTGCTTTATACACCAAGGAGGGAAGGTATACACAGTAGAGGTTGAGGAGGAGAGAAGACATCTTATGATACAGAAGAAGGTGGCGAGAGAGGGAGCTAAAGTCACCTACAAATATCCGGAATGTGACGACTATGACTGCAAATTTGCAAATATATGCATTCTCAGTTTCACCAAGAACCAGTCCAAGGTGAAGGTTAACTCAATCGGGGAAAATTCCTGCCCCAGAGGGTATGGATTAGTAGAAGCAGATGTAGAATGAGCCTTTTGGTTGGAATAATTGGAAAACCTAATGTTGGAAAGAGCACATTTTTTTCAGCTCTTACCGAAAGCAATGTAGGAATTGCAAACTATCCCTTCACAACTATTGAGTCTAATAAGGGAGTTTCATATGTTAGAACTAAGTGCCCTGAGACCGAGATAGGAAAGAAATGCAGTCCTAGATTTGGAAAATGCGTGGATGGTATCAGAATGGTCCCTGTTGAATTGATTGACGTTGCTGGCCTGGTACCGGGGGCACATGAGGGGAAGGGACTTGGAAATAAATTTTTGGATGATCTGAGAAGAGCTGACGGTTTCATACAGATTATAGATGCAACAGGATCTCTCGATCAGAACGGGAACCAGATAGGACGCGGAAAATCTGACCCGCTCGAGGACTGGCTCTTTGTCCATGAGGAGATCGTCCTCTGGCTCTCAGGAATCATATCTGATGGATTAATAAAAGCACTGAGGAAGATAGAAAGTGAAGGAGGCAAGCTGGATTCCATAATATATGAAAGGGTATCAGGTCTCGGCATAGACCAGAAAGATGTCATGGTTGCTCTCAAGAATGCGGCAGTTCCATCTAACCTCAGGGAATGGGATGATTCTGTGACAAAGCGGATCTCGGAGGAGATCATAAGGCTGTCCAAGCCAGGAATATTGGTAGCAACAAGGGGAGATGCTATCAGTGAGGAAGATGCTGCTAACCTGAGACAGAGGGGGGCAAGGGTAGTATCAGGTGATTATGAACTCGTTCTTCGAAAAGCTGCCAAGACCGGGCTCATTGAGTATTTGCCAGGCAATAAAGAATTTAAGATAATTGATCCCTTAAAGCTGACTCCAACACAACTTTCTGCTCTCGAAAGAGTGAAAAGTTTCATGTTAAGAAATGGAGGAACAGGAGTGCAGGAGGCACTGGAATTCATGGTTTACACCGTACTTAATATGATTGTCGTGTACCCTGTTGAAGATGAAAATCACTGGACGGATAAAAACGGGAACGTGCTTCCAGATGCTATATTGATGAGGAAGGGGTCTACCGCCTTAGATCTGGCATTCAAAATACACACTGATCTGGGAGAGAGATTCATAAGGGCTATTAATGGGAAAAATAAGAGGGTCCTTGGACGAGACTATATTCTAGAAGATGGCGATGTAATCAAAATTGTTGCTTCTCGCTGAATCGTCGGTACAGTTCCAGCAATTGATCTATGTTCAGCTCCTCCGGCCTATTATCACCAAAAAATTCTTGATTTATGATATTCCTTATCTTTTTTCTTCTCTGGGAGAAAAGAATTTTCAGGAATGAATCAAATTGTTCAGGAATATATTTTTCATTCTTTTCAAGTCTGATCACAGTGCTGTAAACGGACGGTTCAGGATAGAATTTCCATGGCGGTATGTCGAATATCTTCCTCATTGAGAATTTTAACTGCATCATTATGCTCAATCTTGAAAAATCCTTTGTATGTGGAGATGCAAGAATCCTGTCAGCCACTTCTTTCTGTATCGTTATTACACCGACATCAAAATCATTTCCCCATAATTTTTCAAGCAGAGGGGTAGATATGGAATAAGGCATATTTGATATGAAAACCTGGAAATGTGGCCACTGAACATTCAGCGCATCGGCGATGATAATCCTTGCCGCTGGAAAATTAAGTCTCAGGAATGGCTCAAATTCATCTTCCATCTCTATGAGCGTAAGCGTTCTGTAATTTTCAATGAATTTGGTAAGACTCCCCATGCCTGGCCCTATTTCCAGCACATCCTTATCCTCGCAGTCCACAGAGCTAACAATTCTCTTAGCTATGACGGGGTCACGCAAGAAATTGATTCCTAATTTCTTCCGCCTATTCATAATTCAGTTTGAAACAAACAGTCTGTGCCTCTCATCCTTGTTTTTCAATTCTCGAAGAATCCTCTCTGTAATCATCTTCTCGGGATCCCGAAGTCCCTTTATTCTTGACTTTATATCCTGAAAATCCTTAAAAGGCCCCTTTTTTCTCTCATCTATTATCTCCCACATGAGATTTTTTCCAACGCCATACAACAGGTCAAGTTGGTGCAATCTCGTTGTTATGGGCTGAGCATTGTTGAAGAAATTAACGAACCTTGCCTCGTTGTTTTCCACTATATTCCTCAGTACAAATTCTATTTCATTCTGGGCACCCGGCGTCATTTCCTCGTAAGAAATTCTTCGTCTTACACTCGCAATTTTGTCCCTTTTTTCAATCTCTTTTCCAATGTACACCCTGTCCCCTATCGTAATTACTGCCCCAGGTTTTGTAATAAGCTCGAAAAGTTTCAGCTCCAGCTCCCCAATGGCTATTGCCAGAGGTACCCTCTTGAAAACGTTTTCTTCCATTCTTCCCTGAGGTAGAATATCAAGGATGTAAGCAAATTCTTCCAAGAGATCACCTTATCTTGCCGATAAATTCCAGTATTTTGTTTCCGATCTCTTGATCCAGTGTCTGGATGTGTGGATATACAACTGATCTCAGTTCATCCAAATTTGATGGTAGAATGTCTACTATCTTAACTGCAACCATCTCCTCAATTCCAAGGGAGATGATCTCCTCCTCAAGCTTCTGAGCCTTTGCTGCACTAAGCTTAGAATATTTTACCGCATGCTTTAGAGCTGCACTCTGAAGTTTGCCCAGTTCCCTTTCCTTAGAGGCATCTGTCAGCAGTTCCTTGGCCTTGGATGTAGGGATGTAGGTGATCTTCATGGATCCTAATCACATCCTCTTGAGATGAATAGGATATGAAACCACAGTTTTCTCCTTCCCCTGGTCGCTTATCTTAACCACGTATGCACTTCCTCTTGTCCCTTCTATAACACCGGTCATTCCCTGAAATCTTTTGAATGGCATTCCATTGTGAAATGAAGGCTCTATATCTATAGCTACTCTGTCCCCAACATCAAAGGACTTTATAACCCTGTTGACAGTAACCGGTCCCCTCTCCTTTAACTTTTTCCTCATCTTGTATCTTGTCTTTGCCCTTGATCCATGAGACATCTTTCCCATTTACTTCATCTCCTAATTGACCTCCAATACATTAAGATAATCTATTTTAACGTTTACTTTCGTAAGATCAGTAAGATTTGGGACCGTTCTCCCCATGTCTCCAGTTATTAACTCCTTTATATATGTCCCTGCCTCTGCTCTGATCCTGATAATTACCGTGTTCCCCTCAACTTTTACAACCTTTGCATATTTTATGGTTCTCTCCCTTGACCTGTCTGCCCTAATGGGCAGTACCCTTGTTGGAGTCTTCTGCCTGATAATTTTTCCAGATAGTCCATCAACAGTTTCAGAAATACCGGACGGAACGCCTCCTTCAAAAGTTAGTCCAACCTCGTATGTTTTCTCAAATCTCTCCTTCTTGAGCTTCTCTATCTCATCCTTTGTCCCTAGCCTGAGGTCAAGAACATCTACCGCACCACTTGATTGTTCAATTACCGAATTTCTGGCGCTTTCGAAATCGCAATCCCGCTTCCTTGGTTCCTCTATCTGAAGATAGAAAGGTCTTCCTGTTCCAACCATAAGAGCGTCAACGTCTTCCCTTCCCGAAGCGAAAAATTCATAATTCCTACCACGAAAAATAGGGGTGATACTTTCTCCTATATATTCTGAAACTGACTTTTCATTTTCCCTCCCCTTTCCTGGCTTGATCCAGGGGGATTGAGGTATCCCCCTCTTAAGCTTCAGGTACCTTCCAATAATATAAACGGGCCTTATACTAAATTCATAATCAAGATTGGTCTCATTCACTGTGAACATGATCTCCGGCCTGAGAAAATCCACTTTCTTTCCGAGTTCATCTTCAATTCTGATCCCCAACAGGTATTGAAATTGGTCCCTGTAAGACCTTGAATTATTCTTTGTTGACTCAATGAACGCTCTATCTCTGGCGAAATGTTCCTTGTCCACCCGAAGCCCCACAAGAAATGTGGAAAATTCTACTCCATCACTTTCCTCCCTGAATATATTGAAAAATTCATCCACTTTATCCAGTATTCCACCACAAAGGTAGCATTTCCCCTCCTCATGCTCTCCTGCGGGGATGCTGAATTCTTCTGGCAAATGCAATCTTTCCCTGCATCTTGTGCAGAGGGCCATCTACTTTACTTCTACTGTCTTTATTATATTGCCAGGTATCCTTATGAACACCTTTGAACCGCATTCGCATTCAAACTGGCCTGTATCATTTTCATCCTTTAGCTCTCGCCCGCATCTTATGCACTTAAACATTGTCCAGATTCACCTTCCTGTACTCATTTCCTGTCTCGGGTGAATATGCATCTCCAACAAACTCAAAACCGCACTTTCTGCATTTCCATATGCCGGGATGCTCTCTCTTTACGGAAACATGGTGGCATCTGGGACAGATGTAACTTGATTTTCTCAAGTTTTCCATTTCAAGCCACCTTTTTTTGACCGTTGACCCGTATCTGGGACCGAACCTTCCGGCACTACCTACCTTCTTCGTTCTTTTTGTCATGGATTCATTTCCCCAGTACTCTCTTCCTAATATCCTTTCCGACTTTTATAGAATTGTCGATCGCAATGAAAAGTTCCTCTTCTGTTATGCTCCCACCGAGGCCCTTTTGCATGGCCACAATGTTTCCATTCTCGTCTGTTGAAACAGATATTCTGGCAGTTGCAACCTCCTCCTCTTCGAGATTCGGGTCCACAACTAGCGATGATCCTATTTTCGCCGATGTGACCATAACCGGTACATGATTTATCGGAAGAGGAAAATCGCTTAATCCAATCTTTGATGCGGGGACCTTTGATTCAATGAGTGCTGCAACAGCACCGATTGCGCTTGCATCTATAAGATTTCCATCAAAATCAAGCACGTGGATATCTACAAAAACAACCCATACCTTTTTACCCGGTTCTATTACCAGTTTTTCAAGGTCTATCATCTTTGACTCCCTGATCCCTCTGTCCACGACTCTGGCCAGTTCTATAGAATCCTCGTTTGGAGGCCCTGATTCAAATGTAGGGGAGGCCATCGGCAGCAGTTCTGAGTTTGTAGTTAGGATGCCACTGTTTGGCGTATCCGGGAAAGGTTCCCCTTCCTCTATTTTTACCCCTACAAGAACCCTGCTATTCCCCAGTCTGACTTCAGCAGAGCCCTCAGCCCTTGGGACAAAATTTGTTGTGACCCTCAGCTCCCTGAACTCATCAAACTTCCTTCCGTCTATTCTGTTCCCCTCCGTTGAAATCTTCTGGAGATATTCTCTCTTGAGACCGTAAACAATCTCGTCTGAGCTTTTACTCATTTCTCTCACCCTCTTCATTTACTTCCTTTTCCTTATACCTTTCCAGTAGAGCTTCCCTCTGAATGTTGGATATGAACAAGGCTGCTTTTTTAGACATGGCAACGGCTTCCTGAATCTCATCTCTGCTCATATTACCATCCATCTGAAGCAGGACTATCTCCTGTGTTCTCGGTATTATTGCAATTGGAAGGTCAGCCTGACCAAAATTATCCTCCTCCTTGTTCAGATCAAGGACAACCTTTCCATCTATCTTTCCGGATGCGCATCCAACCACCATATCCCTCATCGGTATTCCTGCGTCGGCCAGAGCAACAGACGCGGCTGTAAGTCCAGCTATCCTCGTACCTGCATCGGCCTGAAGCACCTCGATATATATGTCTATGCTGGTCCTGGGAAACTGCTCAGTGAATATTGCACATTCCAGTGCCTCCCCAATCACCTTGCTGATTTCCACTGCCCTTCTATCCGGTCCAGGTCTTTTTCTCTCATCAACTGAGAATGCTGCCATGTTGTACCTGGCATTTATCACTGCCCTCGATGGATTCTGCGTATGCTTCGGGAATGCTTCCCTCGGGCCGTATACTGCAACCAGGACCTTATTGCCCCCCCATTCTATATAAGCTGATCCATCTGCCCTGTTCAGAACCCCTGCCTCTATTTTTATAGGCCTAAGTTCATTGGATTTCCTTCCGTCTATCCTCAAACCTTCTTCATTTATGAGTTTTATATCACTTGAAGTACCCATTCTTTTCACCTCGTCTCTTCCAAAATCTTTTTCACTTTGTCAGTGAGCCCACTGGTGTGGGCTTCGTCTTCTATATACCTGAGAACTTTCCTGACTATCAGTATCTTATCAACCGGACCATCCAGCCACACCACGCCATTCTGCCCGAGCTGTATTTTCACTCCTGTCGATTCCTTTATCATGTTCACCATTGATCCACCCTTGCCTATTATCCTAGAGACCTTTGTTGGTTGAACAGTGACTATATGCCCTCCCTCAAGCTTCCTTAAGCCCGCGTCCTTCAGCGAAAGCCATGTTTGTCTTGATTCCGTGATCTCATTCACCTTCAGGAAAACAGTATCTCCCATGTTCAGAATTTTATTCAGGTCTTCACCGTAGCTCTTCCACGGAGTGTCATTTATGTGAAGAAATCCAGGATAAGGTCCCCTAATATCCATTATCCAGAATGATGGAGCTATGTCTATCACCTTCCCGATAACCCTGTCATTCTTCACCGGATAGTACTTTCCAGAGAGAGGAATCAAATTGGCGTATCCGTTGTACGTCTGTATTATGCCCATCTGGTATGCATAATACTTTCCATTCTCGTGGTATATCCCGTTCCCCTGTTTCATTCCCTCTAAATTTATCTCTTCGCCCGGCAACACAATCTTCTTTTGAATATCCAATATTTTCACCTCTATTTCACAATTTTTATACTTACATTCCCCTTTGTCCTCTTATTCAGGAAATCATATAGCTCATCCTGAATCCCAGCTGGTATCTCTATTAAAACACTGTAACTTCCATTGTTTTTCCATTCCTCTTTTACAATCTGGGCAAGTCTAATTATTTCTGCATATATTTTACCGTATTCTTCCCCGGGAACCTCTATCTGCATTCTTATGTGCTCAAACTTGATGGGTAAGATAACCCTTATTTCCTTCAGAACATCGTTAACCTGTTCTTCTGCACTCTTGAAAGGATCTATCCGTACTTTTGCCTCTTCCATTGCCTTTTCAATTCTCTGTGGTGGATGAGGGGCACCAGACTGTGGATTCATTGATTCCCTCGAAATGATCTCTACAATCTGCCTTCTTTTCTCCTCCAGCATCTTTCTTCTCTGCTCTGTTGTGAGCTGAACTTGTCCTTTCTTGATAATCTCCGTGACCACTGTGTTGAAGTCCTGGGTTCCAAAAACTTCCTCTATTACCTCTCCAGATGCCCTTTCTCCTTTGCTGCTGTCTTTGAAAATAACTTCAGCTGCCATGTAGTCCGGTATGTTTGCCTCCTTTCCAGACTTTATGAGGTCCACCAGTTTCTGATCTATCAATATTTCGAATCTGTGCCCTTTCGATTCATACCTTGCAACTATGGCATCCTCTACTTTTACCATTGACTGCCTCACATATTTCCGATCAACTGACTGGCTTCCGATGAAGACAGTATCTTAAACTTCTGAGTCTTGGTTATTAGCCCTATGCTGACAGTACCTAACCCCTGTCCCTGCTCCAGACCGGCCTTCAGTGCTTTTATTCCGAGGGTGGCTGCTTCCTTTAGTTTAAGATTTTCCTTGTATTCTTTCTCCAGTATTTCAATGGCTGCATCCCTGCCATATCCAATCGCATCCGCCTTGTAGCCAGTTGACAGCCCTGATGGATCTGTTTCGAATAGGGATATTCCAGTCTCGTCAATGCCTGCAATTAACAGGGAGGCACCAAATGGCCTGACGCCACCATACTGAGTGTATTGCTGGAGAAGATCACAGACCTTCTTAACGAGAGATTCAACAATTATTTCCTGCCCGTACGTGACTTTCTCTGACTGTGCTTGTACCCTAGCGTGGTCAATGAGCACCCTGGCGTCTCCAATGAGACCTGAAGTTGCAGCTCCGATATGACCGTCAATAACGAATATTTTCTCTATGCTATTTTCCTCGATAAGATTGCTCTTGATCCTTTTGTCTGCCATCAAAATTACTCCCTCGTCAAATACTATGCCAATAGCAGTCGTTCCTCTTTTAACAGCTTCCCTCGCGTACTCCACCTGGAACAACCTGCCATCCGGAGAGAATATGGTAATTGCTCTATCATACGACATCTGTGCTGATTGCATAAGTTCACCTACTTTTTCCGTATATGGCAACAGAGTAATAAATCTTTATGAGAAACGCATTACTAGTGCGTTATAAAATTTATTCCCTGAATAACTCGACTGCTTCCCGCTCCTGAAAATGAAGTTCCCCGGGCACGATGATTGTTATTGGGGGTGTCGGAGATTTTGCCTCCCTTATCTTTTTGATTGTGCCAAAGATTATCCTTTCCTCTGGCATACCGAGACAACTTACCACCCCGATTTCACTTTCATCCCTGAATAGGTTCATTCCAGCGCTGTTCTCCATGAACTGGAGTTCAACCAGTGCATCGCCCAGCGATAGAGGGGGATCTGTATCAAGAAGCAGGATTGTATGGAGTCCCCTCCTCCTGTTGTCTAGAATCTTCTCATATGGGGAAAGTGGCTTAAAATTCTCAGTGAAGCGGGGAAGTGATATCGCAGGACCAACCTTGTAGAGGTGAAGACCCATTGCAGTCGCAGCAGTGGGGAAAACGGAAGCATTGTGGAATATCCTGACCTCAAGTCCCCTCTTCAATGCCTCCCTGTAAATGATAAAGTGCGTCGTAGCAGAGAACGATTCGCCAGGAATTACAATCCCGACATTCCCCTTCTGATCGAGAATCCATTCAAAATTTTCCATTTTTTCTCTGGTGACGAATACTAGATTCCTGTCCTTGTATTGTTTCATGAAATTTGGGGATGTATATGTGTCAACCACTATAGTGGTACATTTTTCCAGAAATTCTGTCTCCTCAATTGTGAGACTTTCTGGCGGATTGAGACCAGAAGATATGAAGCCGATCATAGCAGGTTTCCAACACTCCCCAGATCTATTGTTCCATAAGCATCCCAGAGACCATAAACTCTTCCCTCATTGAGATTTACTTCCCTCAGAACCGGGGAGGATATCTCATTCTTGAGAATATCAGATCCACCTGCATATATTGACATTGCTGGAAGGACGATCAGTTTTTCTTTCTTAAAATATAGGAAACATGGAAGCTTTATGACTGAGTCTACCGCATCCCTCAGTCCTACCGCCGGATGCTCATTACCAATTATTGCAAAACCATCCCATTTGAAAAGTTTGTGCCCGTGATGGAATGTGTACCTGCCCTCTCTGTAAATGTCCATAACCTTTACATCCAGCTTGGATGCAATATTGGCCACATAATTGTCATGATTTCCTTTTATGATTATGGGTCTTGACTTCTTGCCAATTATCTCTAGTAGTTCAAGGACATCCCTCCATTCCTGTGGGGTGTTACCAGAAAATTCGTGCTTAAGATCGCCGTCTATGATGAATTTTTCAGGTTGATATCTTTCAATTATCTTCTGTACCGTTTCATATATAAGCTCAGATTGAACCCTTGGAATGAATATGCCGTTGATTGCCAGCACATCCTCGTAACCAAGGTGGATGTCTGACACCACAACGGCAGAAATGTCTTCCAGATATGCTGCTCCATATTTTGTAAGGAATATGTTATTTTCAACCTCAACTTCGTCCACATTTTGATAACTTATTTAACTACATTTAATTATCTTAGCTTGTGAAGATCGACGAAATTGGGGAGGCAGGGGTGATAAAGAGAATATGGGAGGTATTCGGAAGGGAAAATGAGAACGAGGATGTTCATTTCTACGACCTTGGATCAAAGTACATCCTGCTTGCTGTTGACACAATAAATGAGAGGCACCATTTTGAGAAGGGGTGGAATCCTGAATTGATTGGCAAATTCCTCGTGGATATAAATGTCAGTGATATTGCCTCTAAGAATGGAAAACCAACAGAAATGATGGCCTCAATGTCGTTTCCAAGGAACACAGATGAGACCTGGGTCATTGCCATGATAAAAGGAATGAAGAAAGAACTGGAAAAGTATGACATTGTTTATTCCGGAGGGGACCTAAAGGAGTCTCCCCATATCAGCCTTACAGGCCTTGTAATTGGGGAGGTGGAAAAGGGGAAGGAGTACAGAAGGAATGGGGCAAGGCCCGGAGATTTCGTCTATATAACACACCGGATCGGAAGAAATGAAATGGCAATTTTCAATTACTACAAGCATCCAAATGCAGCGAGCGACGACATCCTGAACATAACCCCGAGGGTGGCAGAACTGACTGAACTTCGAAAACATAACGTAACATCATGCATAGACAATTCAGATGGAATATACAAGTCGCTTTCCCTCCTTGCATCAGCCAGCAATGTCAACATGAGGATAGAAAATAACGTTTGCGATCTTGAAGTGGATGATGAGATGAGGAAGGTCATATATTCAATAGGGGGAGACTATGAACTGATATTTACCTCCCCAGACCCAATAGAGAAATTCCCTGTAATAGGTAGTGTGAAAGATGGAAGTGGCGTGACAGATATAGACGGCAGTTCAAATATACCATCTGGCTTTGATCATTTCCTAACCCGTTACCATAAATAAAAATTGCAGATGCCTGTCAAGAAAAATTTTCAGCCGCATCCCCGATTATGGACCTGTAAAATTTTAATTGGAGGATGAAATTACTTGCAAGGAGGATCTCATTGATTAAGAAGGCAATTCTTATGAGGCACGGGGAGAGTCTTGCAAACATTCAGAATATTATATCAGAAGATATAAGAAAATATCCCTTGACCGAGAGGGGGATGGAGCAAGTATTGTTTTCTGCGGAGCAGCTGAGGGGAATAAAATTTGATGGAATAATAAACAGTCCTCTGCTGAGAACGGTACAGACTGCAAAAACTGTTGCGGACGTGCTTGGTCTTCAAACTTTCGAAGATGACAGGATCAAGGAATCAGGCCTGGGTCCCTACAATGGTTACAAGGTTGAAAACATCCCTAAATTGAGCAGGGACGATCTTGGGATGGAATCGTGGGACTCACAGGTGAAGAGGATGAGATCAGTTATAAGCAGTTACGATGGATGCTTCGTACTGGTGAGCCACGCGCTCCCAATCAAGGCTCTTACCGCCAGCTTTCTGGAAATGGATGAAAGAGAAAGTTTTGGTATAGACATAAAACTTGCGTCTATGACGGCTATAGACGTTGAAAACAACAAGGTTCTCTCGATAGGAACCCTCCTGCTGACTGACAGAATAAAGAAAATATTCTCTTCCTGCTAGTCTAACATCAACTCATTGAGCCCCGATTTATTGTTCAATTCCCTCTTGAGAACAACCTCTTCCAGGCGGAGAATATAGAGTTCCATGAGAGGATCTGCAACTCCATTGAAAAAATGTCCCCCCTCAACAATGTGATCATTTTTTGCCACTGCCACATGAGCATGAATCTTCGGTTCGTTTGAGGAAATACTTCCGTGGAATGAGACCACTTCCCCGGGAGATGAAATCTTCTTTCTCTCATATTCCTTTCCGTTCCAGTAACCTATCTCAAGGTCACGTATCATCCCGATACCGAAAACTATGAGCCCCGAATAAATACCGTAATCTTCAATGATCTGGGTAATAGATTCCACAATGTTGTCTCCCTTTTCCAGTTTGGCGACAATGTAGTTTTTTTCAATATCAGAGATCATGATTCTTTAACCTGAACATATATATTAATGGTTTCCCATCCCTCGATGAATTAAAACCACAAAGATTGCATCTGTATCCCACAACTTTTCTCTTTCCCTCGAGGGTCATGTTCCTCACCGGAGTTAACTTTGAGCCGCATATTGGACACTGACCGGAAATGTTCATCTTTTTCCTTGAATATTTAATTGATATCTCTATCTCCGGGATCTCATATATTGTCCTTCTCAATCTTTTTGGGGAAATTCCAATTCCCTCGTTCTTGAGTGAGCTTATGAATTCCATCTCCCCTGAGACTTCACCCTTCCTTCTGAGAATTTTCAGGATGTTGAATATCAATTCCGATTGGCCAGATCTCTTAGCCATCTGCCGAATGATCTTCTCTTTGCATAAATATCATTTTATCACTTCCTGATTGAAACGCAGAAAATCTCGCCACAGCTTACCTCATCCGATTCGCTCGTATACTCCTTTACCACCTTTATTCCTGTCATATCCACTTTCTTTCCCTTAAATTCTATACTGTTTCCGGCAAGCAGCTGTGGATTCTCCATTATGAAGTCCTCCAGTCCCTTTGCCTCTTCCTTTAGAGTGGAGTAAATTTCGGGGGTAAGCTTTATTTCCTTTATCCGCTCCTTCACTATCCTTTCCTTGAACGATATCTTTTTGGCCCTCAGGGTTCCGATAACATCGTTTTCATCTATCTTCACCGGACTTGAGGAATAGATATTGCATTCAGAAATTTCTGCTGATAGTGGAATCCTGTTTTTGACCTTCAGATCTCTCATCATGGAGACAGCCATAACTGTATTCCTGCCTATGTCAGCATTTGCTTTGTCAAATTTTTTCACTTCAGGAAAAGGTAGGTCAAAAATGCTCTCTTTCCCCTGACTCCCCCTGAATGTCCTCTGGTATGAGTCTTCGGTGACGTATGGAAAAATAGGCGAGAGCATCACTAATGTTGAGAGAACAACATTGTAAACATTGCCGAATACCTTCTTACCGTTAATCCTGTGCTTTATGATCTCAACATAATTGTCAGCAACCTTATGCCAGAGGAATTCTTCCAGTACCCTGATTGCCTTGTCAAATTCGTAAGATGCCATGGCCGAGTCTACTTCTGCAATTGTCTTATTGAGTTCCTCTATTATCCAGTGATCGACCGGCCTCAGTTCATCATCCATTTCCTGTTTATTCTTGTAAAAATCAACAAAATTTACAAGATTGTACAGCTTGTTGACCAGTCTCTGACCCCTTACGAGGTCCCTTTCCCTGAATGGGGTGTCTTCTCCCAGAGAACAGCTTGCCGTAAAATATCTGAAAGCATCTGCGCCATATTTATTCAGGAGTACCTCAGGGTCTACGACGTTCCCCCAGGAGGCATGCATCGGTCTTCCATCCGGTGACATAACATTTCCATCAATCATGATTTCCTTCCAAGGATTCCTTCCAGTCAACAGGTTTCCCCTCAGAAGGCTGTAGTATGCCCATGTTCTGATGATGTCTTGCCCCTGCGGCCTGAGACTCATGGGGTAGAGCCTTGAAAATATCTTCTCTTCTCTGCTGTAAAATGTGTTGAAAAGGGGAGATATAGATGAATCCATCCAGGTATCGAATACCTCATCAGACCCCTTGAGGTCCTTTCCGCATACCTGACATTTACCGACCGGAGGGGGGTCTACAAGAGGGTTAACATAGCATTGTTCTTCTTCTGCGATTGTTATGTGACCCTCCTCACATTCCCATATTGGTATAGGGGTTGCAAAATACCTCTGCCTTGAAATCACCCAGTCCCACGATAGTGAATCGATCCAATCTTCCATCCTTTTTCTCATGAATTCAGGATGCCACTTCAATTCTCTTGACCAATTCTTTAGTTTTTCTTTGAAATCAATTGATTTTACAAACCACTGCTCCTTCTGAAGAAATTCCAGTGGTGAACCGCATCTCCAGCAGGTTCCAACGCTATGCCTGGTCCTGTCACTCGATACGAATGCACCGGTCGATTTCAAATCTTCAATTATCTTCCGTTGGGCATCCTTTGCCTTGAGACCAGCATACTTTCCGGCGATTTCTGTCATCCTTCCCTGCTCGTCAATGCTTTTCAGAAACTCAAGGGAGTGCCTGTAGATCATTTTCAGGTCTGCCTTATCACCTACAGAGCAGATCATGTCAGCTCCAGTCCCGAAATCAGTTTGCACATCCTCGTCTTCGATTATCTTTACTTTCCTGTTGAATAATGGAACTTCAACGTATTTCCCTACAAGTCCCCGGTACCTCTCATCCTTCGGATTCACGGCAACTGCAAGACATGCGGGAATAAGTTCTGGCCTTGTTGTTGATATAATTATTTCAAAACCGTCCCCCTTGAACCTTATTTTGTTCAGGTCCACATCCCTCTCTTCGTATACAATTTCTGATTCTGCAATGGCTGTCTCGCACCTTGGACACCAGTTGACAGGGTGTTTTCCTCTGTAGACCATTCCATTCTTAAACATCCTGATGAACGTTATCTGGGTGTATTTCCTGTAAATTTCAGAGGAAGTTTTGTAGTAAAGGGATGGATCAGCCATTATTCCAAGAGAATTGAACTGGTCTATCATTCTTTCTATATTCTCATCTGCGAACTTCTCACAGAGTTTGATGAACTCCTGCCTATCGTAGTCCTTCATCCTAATATTGTATTTCTTCTCTACGTTTACCTCGATTGGCATCCCGTTAACGTCAAAACACAACGGAAAGAAGACCTCCTCCCCTTTGATCTTGTGATATTTGGCCACTATATCAATGTGGGAATAATGGAAGGCGTGACCGATATGCATCTTGCCTGATGCATATCTGGGGGGGGTATCGATGCTGAAAGTCTTCTTAGATGAGTTGAAGTCATACTGGAATGTTTTCTTTTCCTTCCAGTAGTCATTCAGCCTTTTCTCCGTTTCATGAAAATTGTAAGGCATTTACATCCTATTATTAGTGATTAAAAAATTTTTCTTTCTTACATCTCACCTTTTATTCTCTTCATCACATTGAGCAGCTTTGCCAGCGATTCCAAAGCCCTGGATGAATATTCTTCTATCCTCGCCACAGCCTGATCGTGATCTGCTCCCGGGCCTATTATTCCAAGTGTGACAGGTTTATCATACTCAGTCGAGAGGTCTACTATCTTCCGTACTGCCTGGTTTATTACCAAGTCATCATGTTTTGTCTCCCCCTTGATAACGGCCCCTATGACTGCAACCCCACTGATATCCTTCTTCTTCAGCATCATCTTCACTACCAATGGAAAGTCAAATACGCCAGGCACCCTTACCTCCACATGTTCCATTCCAAGAAGGTCTGCCTTTTCTTCTGCCTTCTTCTGCATGAGGTAAGTTATGTCGTAATTGAAGTCTGAAACGACAATACCGATCTTCGACATATCAATCATCTTCCATCATCTGGCCGGCATTATTATATCCTTGCCTCAGACCCTTGCCTGCATATTCCGACAGGCCTTCCTTCCCACCCTTGACAAGCCTTACAAGATTCACTGAATGCTTCGCCGCCCTGTCCTTTGCGAGATCAAAAATTTTACTTTCATCTGCCTCATCCTCATGAACAGTCACATCCATTATATGTTTCCTGGCAAGAAGCTGGGCTTGAATAAGTCCGATGCTTGTTGCAAGATAGCTGTACTTGTCAAGTCTGGTCTTTCCGACCCAGCCCAAAGTTATTACGCCGTCGCACCCATCTTCGAACAATTTCATTGCCCCTAGCGGTAGATCCTTTATTCCTGGCACCGTATACCTGACAATTTCTGCGTCCGGGTCTTCCTTCCTGATCGTTGCATATGCAAATTTTCCCATGTCTATCCTGGAAAAAGTGGTGTCAACAATCCCGTATTTTGACATGATCAGCACCATCAAAACTTTAAGATTTCTTCACCTTCAATGAACTTGTAGCCATTCTCAGATGCATATTCTTCTGCAAAATCTCTTCCGAGACTCCTTCCATTACCAAGCATTTCCGCTATGACCATGCTTCTCGGGAGGCCAACCTTCTCCGCAAGTGAGGTAACAAGCTCTGTGTGCCCCTTCCTGTTTTCCAGCCCTCTTGATGCAAGGATAGGCACGTGGCCAGGTGCATAGAAATCCTGGTAAAATCTTTCCCTTGGATTATTCACTGCACCCGAGAAAATCTTGTGAAGTTCCGTGATTGTCTTTGACCTGTCAATGTCGGATATCCCTGTTGTCACAGAAATGTGATTTACCCAGATAGCGAACGACGGGAAATCACCGTAAGATGGCCTCTTGATCAGTGTGGCATAGGAAGGATGTCTGGCCCATTCGTCTGTGAGAAAGTTGAGGCCGAGCGCCTTAATCTCCTTCGCTCCGGTAACGTAGCAGATCAGTCCGCCTGCCTCCTTTCTAAGGGTATTTATGGACTCCCATGAAACTGATCCCCCATAGAATACCATATCTGATTCTTCTTCTCTCCCCTTGAAATCATATACAATTACTGGTTTCCCGTTAAGTAGGTCATTTTTTATACTATTGTAAGATATGTTTTCTAAGTCTGACATATTCCTTTATTTCAAGTGAGTATTTTAACATTATCCAATGTATTGGGAATACCAATTTATTAGTAAATGATGAATGACAAAAACATCAATAAGGCAATCGGCCATAAAATATAAAAGTAGTAAGCATTCCTGAATTTGTAAGTAATGAGTCCCATTACCAAAAAGAAAATCGAACCCACGAATACCGCATAAAGGCCGCTTCTCTCGACTGTCCATGGACTAATAATTATACCCAGTGCGGGATATAAGGTTACAAAAAGTATTTCCTCCCCTGCTATTGCGCCCATTGCAAGGTTTATCTTGCGTCTTGCAGCCCATATCACTGAATTCAAAGTTTCAGGAATAATTGTGCCAATTGGAACAATAAGTATTGTGATCAGCTGACTGCTTATCCTTGTTTGATTCGCAAGTGAACTTACAGATCTGACCAGGAATACAGATCCTATGATCAGGAGGCCAAGTCCCAGAATGATAAGAAGTGAAAGCAATCCTTTACTCTTTATTTCCAGTGAAGATGGATCTGCAAGGGGAGATGATTTCTTTCTATAGTAAACGAGTAGGAGAAAATAGACAGCAATTAGCAGGAGAACAGTGAGTACCCTGGAAACAGTGGAAGATAGGAAAACAGGTATAAGCATCAGTGGAAAACATATTCCCAGGAATATCAGAGTAACCGGCATGATTGGATCGAGACTTTCAATCTTTCCATTCCTTCTCGCAAAAATTATGGCTCCGACCATAGCAGGAAAACCGATGGCAGAAACCATGAATGGCTCTCCTATAATAGTTCCTGCCGCGATTTCTGATCCTGAAATGTGGCCTAAAGTTACGAGCGCAATTATTATGATTAATAACTCAGGTAATGAGGTGAATATTGGACTTACGAAAGCACCAGTAAAACTGTTCCCCAATCTTCCCCTTTTTCCTATGTCCTCTATAGTAACAGTGAGGATGAAGGAGGAGATGATCAGCAATAATATGCCTCCGCTCAGTCCAAGAATTATTGAAAGTCCTATTAACATCTCTTCCGTGTCCTAATGTGTTTGGATAATTAGAATTTTCACATTGATTTCTCTTCCTTCTACAAATCTCCCGAATAGTTAAGGTTTTAACCAGCCATCAATTGCCAGTTGTGGCAAGATACTCCAGCATTTTGAATGAATCATTAATTGAATCCAGGGAGTATCAAGACAGGATTTCCAGAAATGCAGTAGAGAAAAATACGCTGGTAGTCATACCCACTGCACTTGGAAAAACAATAATAGCAATCATCTCTATTTCCATGATAATTGAAAAGGGAGGGAAGGCATTATTTCTTGCTCCGACAAGACCGCTGGTCCACCAGCATGCAAATAGCCTGAGGAAGTTCTTGAATATTCCAGGGGAAGAAATAGTAGAAGTGACAGGCCAGATAGATAAAGAGGAGAGAATGGGACTTTATACCAGAGGGAGGGTGATAGTTTCCACCCCTCAGGTTGTGAGCAACGATGAAGAATTCATATCCAGCCTTAAGGATGAGATAAAGGTGGTTGTTTTTGATGAAGCTCACAGGGCCATTGGTGACTATTCATATGTGAAGATAGCACATCTGCTTTCGTCCTCGAGGATCATAGCCACCACAGCATCCCCTGGAGGGGAAAGGGAGAAAATAGAGCAGATAATAAGGAACCTCAATATAGAGAATCTCGAAATAAGGGATGAAAATTCACCAGATGTCATTCCCTACATTCAAAAAATTGAAGTTAAACAGATAATGTTGCCTGTCCCTGACGAGAACAAGAAGATAATAGAGGAACTCAGGAACCTACTCGAAGAAATTGTAAAGAAGCTTGAATCATTTTCACTCAAGATTCAGGGAAGATCAAGAAGAGAACTTATAGGGTTGGGGGAAACGATCAGCCACCAGATAAGATCAGGAAACAAGTATTTCTATACCGCTGCTAGACTGAGAACAGATGCAATTCTTGTGGATTACTTGCTTGAATTCGCGGAAACTCAAGGTATACTTCCATTCCTAGAGTACCTTGAAGAAATCAAGAAGGATAATCCAAGATCAAAAAAAATATTCAGTGACAGCAGGATTATTTCGATAGAGGCGAGGGCAGTTGCACTTTCTTCCAAACCACTTGAAGAACATACTCCAAAGTTTTCAAAGATTATTGAGATACTGAAAGAGCAAAATTATCAGAAGGCAATAGTTTTCTGTCACTACAGGATAACAGCAAACATACTTTCTGAGATTCTTTCGAGAGAGGGTTTTTCATGTGAAAGATTCATTGGACAGAGTTCAAGAAACGAGAAGAAGGGAATGTCGCAGAGGGAACAGGCAGCCATACTTGATATGTTCAGGCAGGGAAAGATAAGAATCATCGTTGCAACTCAGATTGGGGAGGAGGGATTGGATGTTCCATCCGCTGATACGGTTATATTTCATGAGCCTGTAGCAAGCGAAGTCAGGTCAATTCAGAGGAGAGGAAGGACAGGAAGGTTCGGGAAGGGAAGAGTGTTCATCCTCACTATGGAGAATTCAAGAGACATCTCATACTATTTTGCGTCCGGGAGAAAGGAAAGGAAGATGAAGGACATACTGAAAGAGGGAAGGGGAAATGTCCAGACGACATTTGACCGCTTTGGATAGGGCAGCCTATTCAGGAAATGAATGATAGGTGCAACAAGTCTGAACTAAAGTAAAACATGTCTAAATGACGTTAGATGAATGGATGCGGGTTGCCTGGATAAGCTAATAACATCATGAATACATGAGGGAAGGACATGTTCGAAGACATAAAGATGGCAATAGAGGAGAAGGGTGGATTGACAAAACTCTTCCTTGATTACGATGGTACACTTGTGGAAATTACTAGCGAGCCTGAACTTGCTGTTCCTTCTGCCTCCCTATTGCACCTATTGGGAAAATTAAAAGGGTGTGTGCCCCTCTATATAGTGACAGGCCGGGATATGGACAACATTCTTTCCCTTATTGGTGGAGGATTCAACGTGATTGCATTGCACGGAGCCCAGTTTCTGGATGAAAGTGGCAGGAGAAGCACGGTCGAAGGGTTTGAACATTTTGTCCAGGTCACTTCTGAACTGGCGAAGAAATATACTGACCTGCAAAAGAAGTTCCCAGGGTTGAGGATAATAGACAAGGGTGGAGGACTCCAGTTCCATTATTTCAACGTTCCCGGGGATGTAGCGATAAAAATGAAGAAGACTATATCTGAAATAAATGAAGAAGGATTTGAAATGTATGGCGGGAAGTTCGTTTACGAACTGAGGATCAAGGGAGTGAATAAGGGAAAGGCTATAAGAAAATTAGTGGGAGATGGAGATTTCGTATTGGTCTCCGGAGATGACAACACAGACGAAGAAGCATTCGTTGAACTGAATGATCATATAACAATAAAGGTGGGAGAGGGGAGAACGAATGCTAACTTCAGACTTGAATCGCCTTCCGAAATGATAGAACTGCTGTCTGAGTTATACGATGGACGTGAAGTTTTCTTCAGAGGTGAAAAGAGTAATGTTTGAATCGATCGAACAGATGAATTCTATCCTGATAGAATGTTCAAAGTGTCCAAGATTGGTTAAATTCAGGAAGGAAGTTGCATCAAGAAAATCAAGATTTTATGGCCAGAATTTTTGGAGCAGACCCGTACCAGGGTTCGGAAATATAAATTCCAGATTACTTATCCTTGGACTTGCTCCCGCTGCTACAGGTGGAAACAGGACCGGACGGGTGTTCACGGGGGATAAAAGTGCATCCTTTCTCTTCTCATGCCTGTACGCTGCAGGATTGTCCAATAAGCCTGATTCCATATCAAAAGATGATGGCCTCTTTCTGGAAAAGACGTACATTACTGCTGCATTGAAATGTGTGCCACCTGGTGATAAGCCAACAAGGGAGGAACTTGACAATTGCAAGGAATATCTGCACTATGAAATAAGCTCCATGAAGAACCTCAAAGGCGTCCTTGTCCTGGGAAGGACAGCATTCGAATCATTCAAGAGGTATTTGATGGAGGACGGAAAGAGTGTCAGGGAATTGAAATTTGCAAACGGGAAGAGTTATGATGTTGGAGGGATAAGAATCTATTGTTCCTATCATCCAAGTCCTCGAAATGTAAATACAGGGAGGCTGAAAAAGGACGGAATGATCTCTCTTCTCATCGAGATTAGAGACTATATCTCATCCTTTCATTAATTTATCCTTTGCCTTTGATTCATTCTCCTTTACCAGGGCCCTTTCACGTAACTCCTCTGCTGCAGTCATTCCTAATTCCAGCAATCTGTTCATCCTGAATATAAACAGGTTGACCCTATCCCCTGGACTTGTCTTCTTGAGATCATCCAGTTTCACCCTCCAGATTTCTTTTGACATTTCTCTGGTGAAAGTGTCTGTGAACCTCTCCCCGTTGATTGCTATGATTTCGTCCCCGGGAACAACACCAGCTTCGTAGGCCGGATACCCCTTGATGGAACTTCTGACCACAGTTTTGCCTCCATTAGTTTGAAAAGTTAACCCGAGGAACCCTCTTGCCTTTTCCCTCTTTTCGGGGAGCACCTTATCAACCCTGTATCCCAGGTACTTAAGGTATTTCTCAAATTCTATGTCCTCTGTGGATTCCGTTAGTTTTGTCACTATCTTTCCTATTCCATCACACGATACTTTCCTTGCGTGTTCAATGAGGTCTGCCTTCTCTATGCCCTTTCCAGTCCTTTTGTACTCATTGTAAAGGCTCCTGAAAAGGTCATCGAGTGATCTCTGGTCATTGGTGCATTTCATGATTTCGCAGTTAAGTGCAAATGCCACGAGCTCACCCTTCAGGTAATATGAGATATAGCTGTTCATCGCATCTCCATCTGGCTTGTAAAGCTTTATCCAGGTGTTGAATGAAGAGGCATCGGCCGAAATGTTCCTGTGCCCCGGTTGAAGTTCATAGAAATCTATCATTTTTCCCAGGTGGTCAAAATATTCCTGCTCTGAAACGATACCCGACCTCCATAGTACCACCCATTCGTAGTATGACGTGAAGCCCTCACTGAGCCACAGAAGTTTAGTATACACTTCCTTCGTATAATCGAACGGCCCGAGTTCAACCGGTCTGATCCTCTTAACATTCCAGGTATGAAAAAATTCGTGAGACACTGTGGTCAGGAACAATTTGTAGCCAAATTCGTCAATTGATTTCTGTTCGTTGTGCAGTATTACGGTGCTATTCTTGTGTTCTAGCCCTCCATAATACTCATCTGGGACAGTTATTATCATGAACACATACTTATTGTAAGGAAGCTCACCGAATATTTTCCCTTCCTCCGTAACAATCTTCTTAAAATCATCTATAATCCTTTCCTCATCCCTTGGCAGGTTTCCACTCCATGCAATGATGTGCTTCCTGTTCATTGCGTCAAACTCCATTATCTTTTGACTGCCAATGAGGAATGGGCTGTCAGCAAGCTGGTCATAATTTTCTGCAATGAATTCCACATTTCTGTCGGGAAGCCCCGTACTGATCTTTTTGTCCCCGACGTTAGAGAATTTAACGGATATCTCCTCTTCCTTCCTCCCTTCCAGATAGAAGAAAAGGCTTGTTCCGTTGATGAGTATCACGGACTGGTCAGCGTATGATGTTTCAACCGTTAGCTCATCGGAGTATATTTCATAATAGAATTCTGCAACAGTTTCACTTGTTTCAAGGGACCACCTGTTTTTTGAAAGCTGTGTGACTTTACCATTTGATTCGTACCTTATGATGTGCCTGGAAAAATCTCTGACCAGGTATGATCCAGGAGCCCAAACCGGCATCACTAGCTCTTCCTTTCCGGAAGATGGAAATTCCATCTTGACCTTCAGTACGTGGGTGTGGGCACTCGACAGATCAACTATGAACTTTATTGCCATTGTTTGATATTATGTCCATCAAAAAAAGTTTTCCTCCTTTGCCTAATTCTACTGTTTCACTTCTTCCATCACTCGTCCGTTATGCCCATCTATCAGTAGAAAGATCGTGTCATTCTTGTGCTGGAATGAGAGCGTCCAGACTGGTATGTGGGCAAGATACATGCTTGCTATATCCACATTCACTTCAGCCGACAGAAAACCGTGCACCCTTTTCTGCAATCTCCTGATCTCCCACTGTTGTATCCTTATCTTACCATCTAGCCTTGCCTTTTCTTCCCCTATTGTTCCGTTCATAAGCTTCACTGGCCCGCTCATGTCCTTTGGCTGAATTTCCCTTTCATTGGACAGGTCAAAGACGTAATCAGGCGGCTGGTATTGGTTCATATTTTCAACTGCTATAACTGGATATTTGACCTCATTAACATCAGTTCCTGACTCAATCACTGTCTGGAAGTTTACCGTTGGCCCTGCGAAACCTCCTCTGCCTCCGAACCCCATTCCAACGAACCCGCCTGGTTGTGCCTGTTCCTTCTTGAACTTGTACTGGGCGGAATAACCAGCTTCGATGATCCAGTAGGGAATGAAACTCAGTTCTAGTTTCTGGAGGGTACTCTTTTCGAACAGATGCCTGTGAAGTATGCTGCTGTCAAGAAAATCTCTGGCAATTTTTTCTGCGTTTTCTTTCATGTCAACCTTCACATCAAGTATGAAGTGCTTTCTGACCTTTGACCACCCGTTAGAGCCTAGTGATATTGACGTCCCACAATACTGACAAACTACCATTGCCTCCCCCGCTGCAGGGTTGAGCGGTGCCCCACAGTTGGGACATTTCATTTCCTTGAGAATCTCTTCGCTCTCCGTGCCAGCTGATGATGTAACATTGACGCGAGATACGCTGTCGTTTTGAGGTGCCCCACATTTTGGGCAAAATTCCGAGTCATCTGGAATTTGGGCACCGCACTTTCGACAGTACATTTAACTCACCTTTTCCCCGCAGTTTGGACAGAACTTGGCCCCAGGAGGTATTTCAGTCCCACATTTCGGACATTTTGTTACAATGGGTTTCCCGCACTCTGGACAGAATTTTGAATTCTTTGGAATGTCCTTTCCACAGTAAGGGCATTTCATTAGTTCCGACGAAGAGAAGTCATATCCGCAAGATGGACAAAATTTTGCATCTTCATCAACGTCAGCATTGCATTTTGGACACTTTTTTGTCTTCTTGGCCGGTTGCTGCTGCGGTGCCTGGTTTATGCCCTGAGATATACTCGACGAGATGGGATAGGCCATTCCTGCCCCGGCTCCCATACCCATTCCAAGACCAACACCTGCCCCCGCCGTTCCAGATGGATTCTTGGCTGCATCAACCATTGCCTGCCCAGCCTGGAACTGCAGATAGTTAACCCCGAGGACCTGCATGCTTGACCTTGCATCAACCGCTTTTTGAACTTCATCGGGGAATGATATGTTGAGTCCGGAAATCTTGTTTATCTCAACGCCGTACTGGTCGAAGGCTGCCTTTGCATTAGCCAGCACTGCCTCCTCAATATTCATCAGGTTGGAAGGAAGATCCAGAACTGAAATTCCCTGATCCTTCATCTTCCCCAGGACATTGTAAATCAAAAGTACAACCTGCTCCCTTATCCTATCTTCCACGTCTGCGCTTGTTTCAACTGCGAATGTACCTATGAACTGGTTTACAAATATCGAAGGATCGGATATTCTGTACCTTGTTTCCCCGAAGAGCCTCAGCATCACTATCCCGAAGTCCTTGTCCCTGAAGGCGTAAGGTTCCTTTGAGCCGAACTTGCCATCAAGAATCCTTCTTTGAAGATAGTAAACTTCTGCCTGTTGCTGTATGCCGGAGAGCAACTTAACAAGTTCCCCGACAATCGGGGCATTTAGATCAGTCAGCGCATACCTTCCGGGTTTGTCGATGTAGAATATTGCCTTTCCATCCCTGTAAAATACAGCAGTCTCATCTTCCCTGACCACAACGTTATCATTGAGCCTTATCAGCCTGGGAACTTTCCACATTATATTTCCCTGCTTGAATTGGTCTTCCCATTCTATCGTGGTAGAACCGAAGACACTCCCTCCAGATGAGGGAATATTTCCCCCCTTCTTTCCAAATGCCATTTACACCCCTCCGTAAAGAAGTCTGTCCCTGCTGTTGTTCAAGTCATCGATGTTTGCCAGAGCAGCATTGACTCCCTGCAGCTTAGCAATGTCCAAGTTACCAGCTTCACATCCGGCTATAAATGCCCTGACAGAACTCTCGAGGCTCTGTATCTGATCGAAAATTTTCATGTCGAGATCGTACAACGCTGAAATCTTCTGAGTTGTTACTCTCACTGGCGCTGAAATCCCAGAATATCCGGCACCATGATGTTTAAGATTTTCCGCGCTTGTCTGCATTTTAGACCTTGATACCCCTAAAAGGTCAAGATTCTTGAAAATACCATTCCTCACTAGTGCTGCCTCTCCTCCCTTCAGCTGATCGATTATGCCCAGCATTCTCTTGTAAAGTTCGTCCTTGAGGATTATATCTGCGTCCCTCAGATCCTCGTTTATCCTGTACCCGTGATATCCGGGAAAAATAAGCTGTATCTTTTTTATTACTCCCCTATCTTCCACTACTTCGTCCCTAATATCGGACATGTCGGATGGACAATTCATTCGGTTTTAAGACTTTTGTCATGAGATGTGACTTCGGATATTCCCTCTTCATGAGTGCCAGCGGCAGACAGTTGCAACTGACAGAATAAATTCTGGGATAACAATATAATTATTTGATAAATTTATTTAATTGCACTTATACGCTACTTGGACAATGTTTAACATCACGTTTTACATATACAGAACATGAGAAACGAAGGAGAGGATGGCGGGGATAAATACTCGAAACTGGCCATCAAGTACTCTAGAGAGTATCAGGGGAAAATACAGACCCTTCCTAAAGTCCCAGTAAAGAATCTAGATGATTTCTCAGTCTGGTATACTCCTGGTGTTGCTGCAGTTTCGAAAATGATAGCAGGGGACAAAAACCTCTCATTCGACTTGACCTGGAGATGGAATACTGTTGCAATAGTTACAGATGGAACCAGAGTACTGGGTTTGGGAAATATAGGTCCTGAGGGATCTCTTCCGGTAATGGAGGGAAAAGCACTAATATTCAAGTATCTCGGAGGGGTCGATGCGATACCAATTCCTGTAAATGTTCATGAAAGGGACCAGATTGTGAATGTAGTGAAGGCAATAGAGCCGGCCTTTGGAGGAATAAATCTTGAAGATATTGAGTCACCAAAATGCTTCTATCTTCTGGAAACCCTGAGGAACAGCATGGAAATTCCTGTCTGGCACGATGATCAGCTTGGAACAGCCGGTGCAACACTAGCTGGACTGTTCAACGCAATGAAGCTGACGGGAAGGAACGAACGAGACACAAAGATAGTGTTCTTCGGTTCTGGGGCTGCCAATATAGCAACTGTGAAGCTCTTTGAGGCGGCTGGATTCAATCTCAGGAACATCATCATGGTGGATTCCCATGGTATACTGGAACCGGAGAGGGAAGACATGGATACCCTTATGCGAAACAACCCATGGAAATATGATCTTGGACTGAAAACAAATGGGCAGAGAAGAAAGGGGGAAATACAGAATGCATTAGAAGGGGCCGACGTACTGATTGCTGCCTCTAAGCCGGGACCAGACGTTGTAAAGGGGGAATGGATAAGGAAGATGGAAAAGAGGTCAATCGTCTTTGCACTGGCAAACCCAATTCCTGAAATATGGCCAAACGAGGCGAAGGAAAATGGTGCCGAAATAGTGGCAACAGGAAGATCTGATTTTCCGAATCAGGTAAACAATAGCCTGGTTTTCCCGGGAGTATTCAGAGGAAGCCTTGATTCAAGAACCAAGAAAATCAGCGAGAAGATGATTGTAAAGGCTTCAAGGGAACTTGCCCTATTTGCAGAAGAGAAGGGAATAAATGAGCATTACATAATTCCCACAATGGAAGAGTGGGAGGTATTTCCACGGGTTGCTGCTACAATTGCGGAAGCTGGGGTTGACGAAAACTACGCCAGGCTCAGACTCACGAAAGGGGAATTCCTTGAAAGGGCAAGAAACATAATCTCTCGCAACAGAGAGATGATAGAGAAACTTATGGAACAGGATCTTATAAGGATGGTGAGATAGAATATGGTTAAAATCGATATCAGAGACCTGAAGGTCGAAGATGTGAGGGAAGCAGCTAATTTGGTGATCAGATTGAAGAAGTTCAATTCTGAACATGACCCATTGTTCAACCTGTCTGAAAAACTGGAAGAGAATGTGAATTCTTACCTAAACAGTGCCATAAAGCTTGAGACAAGAGACGTACTTGTGGCCGATCACGATGGCAAGATTGTCGGACTCATTATGGCCGACATTATGGATAGACTCTTCTACGTACCGAAGAGGGAACTCAGGATAACAGAAATCTACCTCCTTCCAGAATATAGAAAGATGGGACTGGGAAAGAAACTAATTGACGCTCTGATTGACAAGGAAAAAGGAAAGGGGTGTGAAGTTTTAACAGTAGAATTCCCGACTGAAAATCTGGTAGCCCACAAATTTTACACGGGACAGGGGATGAGAAGCATAATATCCGTATACGGGAAGAAGATACAGTAATTGATGAAGGCTGTACTTATCAAAGAGAAAGGAGACATAGCAGGAACGGAAATAGCAGATGTTCCGAAGCCTGCTGGAGAGGTAGTGATAAAGGTAGCATATGCTGGTCTCAATCCTGTAGATATAAATACAATTAGGGGAAAAGTCAATTACACTATTTCACCCTACCCCCATATACCTGGCGCAGAGTTTGTTGGAATCGTAGAGAATGCAGGAAAATCAAAAAGATTCCGGCGGGGAGACAGGGTTATGATATATCCGAGATTTTATGATGGAGACTGCGACAGATGCAGGGCCGGAATGGAAGAAATATGCAGAAATGGTGGGATAATTGGCGTCAGGGCCAATGGAGGGTATGCGGAATTCTTCGCTGCCTCTGAAAATTTGATTGAAAAAGTACCGGATTCCCTTGACTTAAAGGATGCAGTCTCAATCCCGGTCGGAGGTTTGACATCCTATCATGCGCTGAAAAGGGCAGAATTGAAGAAGGAAGAGAAAGTCTTAGTAGTTGGTGCATCTGGAAACACTGGCCAATACGCAGTCCTTCTCTCAGCACTTATGGGAGCTAAAGTGTATTACGTGTCACGTAAAGGGTGGCTCAGGGAGATGGGTGGGTCCGAATGGAAAAATGAAAAAGTGGATGTCATTGTTAACTCCCTGGGAGCTGAAACCTGGGATCGTTACATAGGTTATCTGGACTCAAATGGCAGAATTGTCACGTTTGGTTCAATGACAGGTCCAGAGGCAAAATTGAATCTCGCATACATTTACACATCAGAAATATCCATCATAGGGTCAACGGGAGGGACAAGATCTGAATTCAGAGAGTTGATAGACATTATTGCGTCCAATGGACTGAAAACGAGAATCTCGAAAATTTACGACCTAGAAGATTTTAAGAAGGCAATAGATGAATATGAACAAAAAAACGGAAGGGTTATACTGAAAGTTTCAGGTGAAGAATCTTGAGAGATACAGGGAGAGCAGGAGTATCAGGAATACAGTGGTTGCCACAGTGACGAACGCTCTGTCCTTTTCCTTCATGAAAATGAATATCTGAAGGAATATCCTTCCCAGTGGGGTTAACAGTAGAACCAGAATCCCGAGCTGTATTATTGCAAATGACTTCAAATGAATGGTTCCAATAATTATAGAAGGCAAGTAATGTGGGAAAACCCCCGGAACACTGCCATTTGTTTTTATCAGCACCAGTACTGGAAGGTTGATGTATCCCGTGGAACCGGTCGAAAGATACTCGATTGTACCAAATGCTATTATTGCTATTGAGACAACAACGCTCCAGATGAGATAATGTGAGAGCAGTTTCGTGGTGATTGTCTCTTCCTTTTCCTTCTCTTCTTCCAGTCGCTCCTCCCTGGTTTGTGCTTTCACACTCGTAATCCCACCCCATTGAGCAGCATTTCGATTGCAACTACCAGAATTATAACTGCAAAAATCTTCCTGACCGTTGAACTCCTTATCTTCATCAAAATCTTAGTGCCAGTCATGGCGCCTACAAGGGCCCCTATAGCAACGGGTGCCGCTATAAATGGATTGACATCTCCACCAAAGAAGTATATTCCCGCACTTGCAGCTGCCGTCACCCCTATCATAAAATTTGAAGTTGTTGTGGAGACTTTTATGGGAAGCTTCATAGCTATATCCATTGCTATTACCTTGAACACGCCGGAGCCTATTCCCAGTAGCCCGGATATTATACCGGCTATGAACATTATTGCAGAGCCTGATTTCATTCCCGTAACATTGTACTTTATGTCTCTCTTGAGAATTGTATCGTGGTATGTAGAATTCAGTGACATCTTTTCTGCGAAAGGAGAATTCTTGACTGCCTCCGGAACTTCCGATCCAAGTTTCCTTATCATTGGAATTATTGATATCAGAAGGACTATACCGAATGTTATGTAAATGATCTTTGCAGGGACTATGTGTTCCAGAAACGCGCCTAATATTGCACCTGTGGTTGTGAATAGTACAAGAAATGTTCCGACCCTTATGTTTGATATCTTATCCTTCACGTAAGCCGACGCCGAACCGCTTGATGTCGCTATAACAGATACAATAGATGCACCGATTGCGAGGGAGATTGGAATCCTGAAATAAAGGGTAAGGAACGGTACAATCAAAACCCCTCCGCCTAGACCTGCTAAGGAACCAATAATTCCTGCAAAAATAGACGCAACAAGAATTAACAGTATATAGATCAGAGAGGAGTCATACACTCAGTGAAATTACATTAAATTAAATTAACTTTGTCCAGGCTCAGTAGAATTTCAGATTTTCGATGAACTTTGACCTTTCAAGGACGAGGAATTTTGACAGGGTCTTCGGTACTTCAAGTGTTTTGACGTTCACAATCGAGTCAACGAAATCGGCAAAATCCTTCTCAGTGATGTCCTTGAAAACAAGGTGGTCGATGTTCCTGAATGATACCCTTCTGTTGTTCATAATAAGTTCATTTCCGGAGATTTCCAGAGAGGAAATGTCCTGTACTGAACTCACCATGCTTTCCTTCATTCCCTTTACAAACTCTCCCCCAACTTTCTTTGTCTCATTTGCGGCTGACAACACCACTTTGAACGCGTCGTTTGTCAGATCCCCAACTGTCTTTCCTGTCTCCCTTGCCAGGTTCTTTACCTTATCGTATACATTCTTCTGAATCCCCTTGATGGAAATATTTTCCTTCTCTCCCCCTTCCTTCTGCCTGTTTCCTGTAGCCATGTATTATGATAGCAACCGGGTTTATAAGATTTCCGGTTTTCCTAATAACCTGTTTTAAAGAAATCATCTATTGCTGCAGCCACGAGCTTCGGTTCAGATAGATGGGGGACATGTCTACCTTTCTCAATCTCCACGAATTTGCTGCCTTTGATCGCCTTCCAAAGTTCCATTCCATTTTCTACAGGGATAACAGTGTCGTCTGAACCCCATATGATCAGTGTTTTAGAGTTAATGCCTGCAAGTTCCTCTTGCTTCATTTTCCACTTCGGATTTGAGTTGTTGGATATTATATTTTCAATTACCGTTTCAGAGTTCATGTCATTTTCAGCTATCAGTCTTTGTACCATTTTCTTCCTGAAATATTCAGGCATTTCTCCGAATGTAACATTGATACCAGCTGTATCCTCCAGAACCAAGTATTCTGGTTTCCTGACATCAACTGTAAATCTCATGGAAACCCATCCTCCATAAGAGTTTCCAACGAGGGAAAAAATGTCTCCTCCTATTTCATTTATGAATTCATCGAGCACTTTTTCCTGTACTTCAATCGTATACTCCAGTTTGGGTTTTTCTGATCTGCCATGTCCAAGTAGGTCGAGCATGTAAAGAGCATATGACTCGTCAAGATATGTGGAAAGTTTTATCCAGGTGTTCCCTGTCCCTCCCAGTCCATGGAGGAAAATAATTGGATTTTTGCCCTCTCTGAAGAGATAGGAAACTTTTCCGAATGAAGAACTGAAGTACCTTCGTTCCATACCCCCTTAGCGAGGACTAAAATAAAGAGCTAATTCTTATCCTCCCGTCCATCTTCGATATTCTCATCCCCCGATGTGATGGATGGTCTGAGCCCCTTTATGTCTTCAAGGGAATTGCCTGCGATGCCCTGGATATTGCCGTATATCTCGGCCAGTCTCATGATCTCGATCTCCAGTTCCTTATATCTTCTAGCCCAGATCCTAGTGAGCATCCTCTTCTCATCCTCAAGATCTTTTATCCCCCTTGTCCATGAATCCACTATTGCCTGTATTCTTTCCCTGAATTCCCTGCCGGTTATGTATTCATATACAAGCGCTTCCTTTTCCAGTCGGTCAGTTTGGGAAACATTCGCTTTCTTGAGCCGTATTAGATTTTCTCTGGTTATAGCGGCAATCATCCTGACATACTGGAACTCAGTAACTATGACGTCCCCTCTTAATGTAATTCCTTTCTCTCCCCTTGGCATTGCAGTGGTAACAAGTATTGCGACATCTGAGCCGCTATCCCTCCTGTCCTCCTTGAGTTTATCTATCCAGGAATCGCTCCACTGCTTTGTCTTCTTTGATTCCCAGACTATTTTTCCGCATTCCAGTCCTCCTGGCATGTAAACGGTCTGGATCAGGTCTGCCCCCCTTGTGCCTCTGGGTACCGGTTCTATCAGGTCATTTTTGAAATTAGATTTCAAGATAGTCTCCAACTCGAGCTCCTGCACTTCTCCCGTAAGCTCGGCAGATGTGGAAGATAGCGTGCCCTTTATGTTCTCTATTTCCCGCTGTAGTCTCTCCCTTTCTTCCCTGTTTTTCACTTCCCTGTCCTGCATTTCCTTAATGTGCTTCTCTTCCATTTCCTCAATTTTCTTATTGAGCTCCCTCTGATATTCCTCTCTTGTCACCTGGAGTTCATCGAAAAATTTCTTCCTAATTTCAAACTCCTTCTCTTTCATTACGTTTGATATTTCAAGTTCCTTGTTCTTCTGCTCTATGAAAAGCTGCCTCTCCTTTTCCTGAAGTTCCCTTTTGACCCTTTCTAGTTCGTTGTCCTTCTGAACTAAGTCTTTTTTCAGTCTTTCTGCGACTTCCCTTTCCACATTCTGCCTCAGTTCCCTTTCCGTTTCAATTCTATATTTCTCCTTCATTTCAAAATCCAGACCCTCATCAAGGGGAAATTTGAAGCCGCATTTAGGGCAGGTTATCATGTCCATGTGATTTCAAGTATTATCACTACTAAAACTTTCTCAATGGATTCTAGGGAATCACCGAAAACATTCCGTCTGTGATTCATTTTCATTCTTTCTTTTCCCTTTTATATCAAGAAAGACAGCCAATTACTGTGTAGTCAATCTCGAGCATTCCCCCATAATAGGAGTTATTTCATGCAGTAAATAGAGAATATTTTAATAGTAGCCTTTACATTTCGGCCTGGGTGATCTTTGATCATGTTCGTTAAGAGAAGGCCTGATGATGACGATGACGAAGATGAAGATGATGACGATTTCTGAACCTGTTCTCAGGAGGGGAACTCTTGATGATCTTGAACAGATCGCAATAGTTGAGGAGAGAGCGTTCGGAATACACGCGTATGACTATCCGAGCCTCAGGTATATGCTGAAGAAAACAAATGCTATCACGGTAGTGTCTGAAGTGGATGGTAAAGTGGCCGGTTATGCAACCGTTTACATAGGAATGAAGTCTAGGATAGCACACATTGAGAGCATAGCCGTAGACCCGGATTACCAGGGAACTGGATTGGGGAGAAGGATGCTCCTTGAACTTGAAAGGATTTCCCTGGAGAGAGGATGCCACAAGATCGTGCTTGAAACGTTTGAAAATAACAAAGCTGCCATGAATTTCTACAAAAATAGCGGGTATGTCTTTGACAAAGTTGTCAACGACTATTACGTGATCCCATATGATGGGTCTCGAAACGCTGTAAAATTTCATAAATTCATGGTTTAGAAATAATTTTTAGAGCAGATGTGTTCCAGATATTATGGTAAAGGTCATGGCCACCGGTGTCTTTGATATTCTTCACCCTGGACACATACATTTCCTGACAGAGGCGAGGAAGCTGGGTGACGAGCTTATTGTTGTGGTTGCCAGAGACTCTGTTGCAGAAAAGATGAAGGGACCTCCATTTATTCCTGAAAATATAAGGTTGATAATGGTATCATCACTGAAGCCTGTTGATTCTGCCATTCTCGGGCTGGAAGGGAATATTTACGATATACTCAACCTGGTTCGCCCCGACATCGTGGCAATAGGATATGACCAAAAATTCAGTGAAGAGGAGATAATTGAAGAGGGAAGGAAGAGAGGGATAAACCTGAAGGTTGTGAGGATATCCCAGTATTCGGAAACAGAATTTAATGGCACAAGGAAAATAATCAAGATGCTTAAGGAAAGGGGCAAAAATTAATCAATCTATCTCTGGCCATTCCCTCATTGATTCAAGCCTGCTACCCATTAATTTAAGGATCTCCTGCACATTTTTGCTATTATCAAATTTCTGGGATTTTCCACTGTAGTCCTTCTTCTCGAGATTATTCATATTGATGAATACCCTCCTGACATCGTCGACTATGCTTATGTCTCCGAACCTGGATGTCCTACTGAGGGGATTGAGATCGACAGTTATGACAAATTTGCCCATCCTCTTCAGTGCCTCAGCCCTGTCTCCGTCCTCCAACGGAATCAAGACTGTATCAGCAGAGAATATTCCCTCCCTTTCGCATCTGGCCCTCGGGCCGTCCAGACCTGGAATTCTTTCATCCTGATTTTTACCGAGGATTTTGAGGCCCATTTTTTCAAACATATCAACAATCTTCTCTATCCTTTCCTTGGACCAGTGGAACAGGTTTGCTTCCAGTGCTATGTTGTACTTTTTTGCAAATTCAACCATTTCAGCTCCAGCAAGGGCAGCAGCATTTCCATTTACGGATACTACTGGTCTCGAAGACTTAGTCAGTTTATCAAGGGCGGCCTTTTCAGATTCAAGGGCAAACTCTGACGTCCTCTCCCCGAGGATGTAATCGAATGCTTCTCCTCGCCCATGCGATATGAGACCGGATATCGTGACTATACCAGAATTGTAGAGGGTTACAAGTTTCTCCCTCTGCCTTAAGCTCTCATACCTAGGATGACTTTTCGGTATTTCCAATTTGATCACCTATCAGGGAATCAAGAATTGTAAGAAAAGAATCCTCCCTATCAAGAGGTATTTCTCCACCAGCCGCGATATCATGGCCTCCACCGTGACCCCCGGCCTTCAATGTTGCCTCTGAGATGGCCTTGGACAAATTTAGCCCCTTGGATACCAGATCCCTTGTTGCCCTTCCAGAGACCTTTATTGATCTGTTCCTGCACATTGCCACAACGGGTCTTTCTTTGTCGCTCAAATACACCATGACAATACCTGCGACAACCCCAGTCATTGAAGGATTTTCTTCGTAAACAACGTTGATATTCCTGAGGGTCTTCATAGACTTTTTTGCCTTTTCAACTTGACTTAGAACATCCTTTCTATACCCCTGCCATATTTTATGCATCTCCTCCATGGCATCCTCATTCCCCATATACCATGAAACTGGAAGACCCATTCTTCCATTCCTGCCAGATGCATCAAGGTAATCCGAAAGCTGACCTGCTGATATCCCTCCCAGTTCTGCGAATGAAAACTCTTCCCCGACCAATGCATCAACTCCTTCCGCTGATACGTTTTGCTTCAGAAGACGGAGAGTCAGGGCATCTGCAAGCTTTTCCTTATCATTGCTCCCCAGATCTATCAGGGTGGATTCGGGGTCTATACTGACCTTCTTCACAAATTCTATGCTTCTTTCCAGATTACCGCTCAATCCTTCAAAATATGGTTCTGTTGACAGTGAGATTGCCTCTGAAACTGTTTCTCCAAAAAGTTTCAAATTTTTTTTTGCTGCGTAACGATCTTTGAAGCTATCCACCAGTGCTGCGTTCAACCCGTTGAATCCATCTATATTCTGCTTGTCGCCTATAACTCCTGTCATGAAAAATGGGAAGAGATCGCTGTTCATCTCATCTAGGTTGAGGGCAAGTATGAAGGCAACTGTACTTGAGCATGCCTCCCTTGTGCCATCATACCCGTATTCTCTGGGATTCAGGTTTATTATCTCACCACTGACTTGATCTGAAATCATGTGATGATCAATTAATAGAGCACTGCTTGCTTTCCTGCCGTCTATGAGCTCAGCTCCCAGGTCGCTAAGTATCAGTGGCGACTCCCCCGAGGCATCAACGTCCGCCTTATCCTCATATCCTATGAAAGAAAGGTGAAATTTTTTTCCTAGTGTCCTCAGAGATTTAGATATTATGACAGCAGACGAAATACCGTCAGCGTCATAATGACTGAAAATCCTGAAAAAATCGTTATCCACTATAAACTTCTTCGCCCTGTTTAAATTTGACTGATATTGATCATTCAGGTTTATCATTTGACATTTAACTCAGCTGTGGCTTTAGAGTAAGACCAATTCCCTGGCAATTTGTTCTTTCTTTTATAGTATTTAGCCAGTCTCTTGATCTTTGCCTCTATGAGTTCCAAACCTCTCTTATTTTTCAGGTCCTTGGGGTTTAGTTCAACATGCTTGTTAAGACTCACTGCATTCTTTATAAGTGCCTCCAGATCTTCAGGAATTTGGTCATTCATCCCCTTACTTGATAGCACCTTTGAGATCCTCTCTCCCCTTATGTCTTTGACCTTCGGGATGCCGTACTGGTCTCTCAGTATCATCCCAATCCTGGATTTTGTGAGCCCCTCTTTTTTCAATTTGACCAGTAACCCATCTAGTTCATCATTGCTCATCGTAACCCACTCTGGCTTCCCTTCCCTTAGAGGCTTTTTTGATCCTGACTTTCCCCTCTTTCTTGTATGCATCCTAGCCATTATTGCACCTTTTCCTTCCATTCAATTTTAATACTTAAATTTTGATGGGCTTGTGTGCTGGATGCTCTCGTAATTGGAGCTGGGCCGTCGGGTTCAAATATCTCGTCCTTGCTGGCTAGCAGTGGTCTCAAGGTAAGATTCATAGATGTGAAAGAGAGGATAGGTATACCTAACCACTGTTCCGGACTTGTTGAAAAGAGGGTGGTAGATATGGTGGGGGAAGACCTCGTTTTGAGCAGGCCGTCAGTTGCTGATATCATAACCCCGGCGGGATCGTTTTCCCTTGAATCTGAGAAGATGTATGTACTTGACAGAGTGGCTTTGGACAGGAAACTGGCAGACATTGCAGTTGCCAGCGGAGCTATACTTACGATAAGGGCAACTCTGTTGAACTTCAGGGTCACTGATTCATATGTTCGCGCCCAGATCAAAAGTGCTGAGGGATTCGAAACAGTTGACTCCAGATTCATTATCGGAGCTGACGGACCGACAAGCACTGTTAGGCGAAACCTGGGAATAAGTCCTCCGAAACTTCTCAGATCAGTTCAGTTTGATATAAAGGGGAAGTCCAGCAAAGTGAAGATCGTAATGGACAGATCATTAACCCCTGATTTCTTTGCATGGGAAATTCCTTCCGATGGAGAGATAGAGGTAGGGGCCTCAGGGGCCGGTTCGATGGAAACTGTAATCAAGATGACCAAGGGAGTAGATATTGTCAGAAAGAGAGGAGGACTGATACCAATTGGGCCTACTGTCCTTGGTAGAGACAGATGCTTCCTTGTTGGAGATGCTGCAGGAACTAACAAGGCAACTACGGGCGGGGGATTGTATGGGGCACTGATCTCAGGACTGATGCTCTACAGGGCTATCATTGGGAATGGAGATGTTTTGCAGAATTACAGAAAGCTATGGTTCTCCAGCTTTGGGTCGGAGGTCCTGAAATCCTATAGGATAAGAACAATTATTGACAAATTTGAACGGAACTACAGGTTATGGGTTCCGCTTATCAGATCAAATATAAAAGGGATAAACAGAGTTGGAGACGTTGACTATCCTTCAAAAGCGTTTCTCTACATGCTTGGTGCTATGCCTTTGAGATTTCCGCTAGCGTTCAAAGATATCGTTTCAGCATAATGGATCAGTCCTTAACTGTCTGAAATACCACATGGGAGAATGTATTCTCAACTCCAGGATATGATCTTATCCTGTTTATAACCTTCTCACCTAGGTCACGCAGATTTCGTGACCTCACCTTTGTCAAAATATCGAATTCTCCTGCTATGATGTGCACTTCCTCAACTCCATCGATTGCAGAAATCATTCCAGCAAGTTTTTCCTGGGTAATTTCTTCGTTTTTCTTGAATGATATGAAAACAAATGCAAGTACATCCTGTCCCATCAAATCATAGTTCAATTTCACCGTGAATTTTCTTATCACACCTTTTTTGACCAACTTTTCGATCCTCTCTGCCGCAGTAACCCTGTTGATCCTAAGTGTATCTGAAATTGCCGTAACTCTATCTCTACCATGTTCCTTAAGATGATTCAATATTTGTATGTCAATATCATCAATATCCTTCATTATGTTTAATTAATTTGTATAATATAACTATTTTGATGACATTTTGAATATATTTAAGTAACAATGATTAAACCGCTGAAATCATTCACTTTCTATGATTGAGCAAAGTCCAGTGGCTGAGTTTTTTGAAAGGGACGCAGATAAGTTGAGAACCGGAACAATGGTGAATACTATAGTAAGGGGATCCATGAAACGCTATCTCGATAGACGAGGGTTTGTAGAAATAAATCCTGTAATAATCTCCCCAATTTCTGATCCCCTGAACCATCCTGTAGATGATCCAACAATCAGTTATTATGGCCATAAATACAGACTCACGAAATCGATGATATTCCACAAGCAACTTGCACTGACTTATTTTGACAGGATCTACTCCTTTTCCCCAAACATTCGCCTTGAACCAGTGGAGCGAAGCAGGACAGGAAGACATCTTGCAGAATTCACCCAGCTGGACCTTGAGGTAAAAGGAAGGAAAAGGGAATTTGTTATGGGGATAGCGGAAAGGATGATCAATCAGGCAATCGATGATGTTATGAAGAAGTTGGATCGGGACATTCTCAACCCTAAGCTTAGGAAATTCAAAAGGCCCTTCAGGAAGGTCACATTTCACGATGCATTTAGGAAATATGGCAAAAATTTTGAAAGTGATATGAGCTCAGAAGCTACTGAACCATTCTGGATAATTGATATACCGTTGGAGGAAAGAGAATTCTATGACAAGGAGAAGAGGCCTGGTTCAGGAATACTGAATGACATGGACCTCATCTATCCATACGGATACGGTGAGGCGATAAGCGGTGGGGAGAGAGAATATGAATATGAGAGGATTCTGGAAAGAATAAGAAAAAAAGGGCAGAATAAAGAGGAATTTGCGTTGCTGCTGGAAGCATCCAGGAAAGGACTCCCTCCTTCCGCAGGATTCGGGATAGGGATAGAAAGATTTGTCAGGTTCATTGTAGGGTCCAGGGACATATCTGAGATTGTACTTTTCCCAAAGAAGATAGGTGAATTTGTTCTTTGATTTTACCCAGCACAACCTTTTTAAGGGTTATGGACAAAGATTTTGAATTACGTTTATTAACATGTTTTGGATTCTGTCTAGACGGTGAACCCTGTTGAAGTTATATGTCTACATAATTAGAAGGATCCTCCTGCTCATTCCCGTTATCATCGGGGTTACTGTTTTAACTTTTTTTCTATCGCATGCAAACCTCACTCTGCTAATAGACGGGTATTTAGGCAGGATCAGAACACCCGCTCATATTGCAATAGTCAAGGCCGAACTTCACCTGAATATGCCTGTTTATGCTCAATATTTCTACTACTTGGGAAATCTTTTCACTGGAAACTGGGGCTACCTAGCTCCTACAGAGCTATTCGATGCGGGAACTCCAGTTTTTGTAGAATTCGAGAGGAGGTTTCCTCCTACAATGGAACTCGCTTTGCTGGCTACTGCACTTGTTCTTGTTATGGGCCTTCCCCTTGGTGTATTCAGCGCAGTAAAGAAGGATAGACTGACAGATCAGGCAACAAGGGTACTCGCAATGGTAGGAGTTTCCATACCTGTCTTCTGGTTGGGTATCCTCATCCTCATATACTTTGGGCCAAACTCAGTTCTTCCATTCCAGCTAAGATTGCTTGGATCAGGTCAGATTCCCCCATCATATTACTACGTGCCAGGGACAAGCATTCTAGAGCCGTGGGTAAACACAAAGGTCAGCGGTCTCACTCAACCTACCGGCTTCCTACTCATCGACACTCTATACTATGGGGATGTCTCTGCCTTCCTTGCTGGTTTATACACGCTCTTCTGGCCTGCCCTTACAGTTGCGCTGACATCTTTCGCACTTGTCACCAGGTTCCTGAGATCAAGCATGCTTGAAGTGATGGGACAGGATTATGTAAGAACAGCAAGATCCAAGGGTGTTCCAGAGCACTTTGTCATCCATAAGCACGTCAGGAGGAACGCATTGGGAGCCACAACAACCGTAATGGGCCTTTTCTTTGCCACACTTCTGTCTGGAGTAGTTGTAACTGAAACAGTCTTCGGATGGCCTGGAATGGGAAGATGGCTCTTCAGTGCTGCGATCGGAGGAGACATGGTATCGATTATGGCAACGACGTTCATTTTCACCATAATAATTGTCGTAGCAAACTTGATTGTTGATATAATATACTCATTTTTGGACCCGAGGGTGAGGCTAGAATGACCCAATCTGTAGAATCCAGTCTTGGAAGGATACTCAGAGCAAGATTTGATTCATTCAAGAAGACATTCTATTTCTTCACAAGGAGTCCTATAGCCACGATAGGACTTGGAGTTGTCATATTTTATATTCTTGTGGCAATTTTTGGTCCAGTAGTCTTAGGCGGCAATCCATGGAAGACCACCCAAATACTGCAATTCCATGGTGTTTACATATACAATGTACCCCAACCTCCATCTATATATTTCCCGTTTGGCACCACATTCGAAGGATACAACCTGTTTAACGGTGTTGTAAAAGCAGCCAGAATAGACGTTGGAGTTGCAGCTGCCGTGGTCCTTAGCGGAGCCCTTATCGGTACAATTCTAGGAAGCATAGCAGGATACAAAGGAGGAGTAGTAGGAGAAGTCATAATGAGGCTTACAGATATATTCCTCTCCATACCATTCCTGGTGCTGGCAATTGCATTTCTCGTTATCCTTGGCAGGAACCTGACAATAATGGTTGTAGCCCTTGCTATAATATGGTGGCCCACTTATACCAGGATAGTTAGGGGCCAGGTGCTGTCTGTGAGGGAGCTCAAATACGTTGAAGCTTCCGTTGCGGCAGGATCATCATCCATAAGAACCGTAATGAAGCACATAATTCCAAACTCAATATACCCCATATTCGTTCAGGTTTCACTCGATTTCGGCAATGTGATACTGACGATAGCTGCACTCTTTTATCTAGGAGTTGGCTTTGCGGGGTATTATACCCCTGAATGGGGCAACCTGATCGGCCTTGCCACTGACCTCGGAGGAGGAATACCCGCTGTGACACAGTACTGGTGGACAGTCACTATTCCCGGACTTGCCATACTGATCCTCGTGGTGAGCTTGAATCTCTTGGGAGATGGGTTGAGGGATGTCACAGATCCTAGACTGAGGAGGTAACAAAATGGATGAAGCTCTAGTTGTCAAGAACCTGAAAACGCAATTTTTCATATATGATGGCGTGGTGAAAGCAATAGATGATGTTTCCTTTACCTTGAGGAAGGGAGAGGTCCTCGGAATAGTGGGAGAAACAGGATGCGGGAAATCAGTTACTGCCTACAGCATAACAAGGCTGATACCAGATCCACCCGGAAGGATAGTGGATGGCCAGATAATGATGGGTAATGTCAACCTCCTCAGGAATATAAGGGACGAAGCAAAAATCATCCTCACAAAGAGGCCAAAAATCAAGCATAATTACAGGCTAATTAGGAAGAATGAATATTTCTACAACAAGATAAGAGGAAAGTACATATCAATGATATTTCAGGAACCAATGGCAGCTCTAAACCCTGTCTACACTGTTGAAGATCAGGTAGCTGAGACACTGTTACTTCACAACAGGACAAGAATGCTAAAGATCATAAAATCTGCATCGGAGCATCTGCCTGACCTTGAAAGAATGAAGAATGAAGGAAAGATAAGCGTCGGATATCAGGATGAGCTGGGGGAAGAACTTGATAAGTTAAGCAAGGCAAACAGGGGGAAGGAGTCTTTAACGAGGCACCTGAATATTTTGATTGAAAGTGGCCGCCACTTCTCTAGATCGAAAGAGAAGTATGAAAGAATGCTTAAAAGGTCGATGGAAAACGATGAACTGGAAGACAAGCTACTGGGAAATACAACAGAGGAAGAACAGGAGGAAATAATCAAGATTCTTTCCAAGGAATCCAAGAAGATAAACCTTGTCAAGATGTCCAGGCAGCTGAAGAGGAGAACGAGAGACCCTATTTTGCTTGAGGCCAGGAGAGAATCTCTCTACCTGTTGGAATCGGTAGATATTCCGAATCCATATGGGATACTGAAAGCATACCCACATGAACTTTCAGGAGGTATGCTGCAGAGGGTTACTATAGCCATAGCACTTGCGAACAACCCGCGCATCCTCATTGCAGACGAGCCCACAACTGCACTTGACGTTACTGTTCAGGCACAGATACTTCAACTTTTGAGAAACCTGCAGAAGGATATCGGAACTTCAATAATCCTGATAACCCATGATCTTGGAGTCATAGCCGAAACGTGCAACAGGGTCGCGGTCATGTATGCGGGCAACATAGTTGAGACTGCAACGACAGACGAGCTTTACCATAACCCAAAGCATCCTTACACCATAGGTCTTCTTCAATCCATACCGAGGGTGGACAATCCGACAAAGAACCTCAAAGCCATTAAAGGGAATGTCCCGAATCTGATCAATCCACCAACCGGATGCAGGTTCCATCCGAGGTGTCCGTTTGCATTTGACAAATGCAAAGTTGAAAAACCTGAGACAATTGAAGTTTCAGAGGGACATACGGTTGCATGCCATCTTTTCCACGGAAAAGAGGTGAACTGATTTGAAAGAAGTTCTGATACAGGGAATAGGAATAAGGAAATACTTCCCGATAAAGGGGGGAATTTCTGGAAGGACTATGGGTTATGTGTACGCAGTAGATGACGTAAACATTAAGATATATAAGGGAGAGACCGTGGGACTTGTGGGTGAGTCGGGATGTGGTAAAACCACTCTTGGGAGACTTCTCCTTGACCTTACTGAGCCAACCGCAGGAGTACTGTTTTACAAGCCTGATAAGGAACTGGCTGATAAAGTTGAGGAACTCTATTCAAGCATCAAGACAAATAAACCAACAGAACTTAAGAAGAAAGAAAGAAAATTAATAAACGAAGCAAAGAAGAACGATATCTACAGAAACAAAAAACTCAGAAAAGCATTCAGAAAGAAGGTACAGATCGTATTCCAGGACCCAGTTTCCTCCCTTGACCCAAGGATGCTGGTAAAGGATATCATCGCTGAACCCTTGCTTATAAACGGACTTCCGGAGGAAGGGCAAGATATCCCTGGAACGGAGAAAGCACAGAAGAGAACCAAGGTGAATGCCAAAGAGGCACAGAACTATATCTTGCAGTCAATATCCGAGATGGGTTTGAACGAGGACCATCTTTTCAGGTTTCCGCATGAATTCAGTGGAGGGCAGAGACAAAGGATTGCAATAGCAAGGGCCATATCCATAAGACCGCAATTCCTTGTCCTCGATGAACCAACATCTGCACTGGACGTCTCTGTACAAGCCCAGATACTTAACCTGCTGAAGCAGCTGCAGAAGAAGTACGGAATGACGTACCTCTTCATAACTCATAACCTTGCAGTGATCAGGGCGGTCAGTGACAGGGTGATCGTCATGTACCTTGGCAAAATAGTGGAGGAGGCGGCAACTGATGAGCTTTTCGAGTACCCTATACATCCATACACTCAGGCACTCCTGAGCGCAATTCCCATACCAGATCCATCCAGGAAGAGAAAGATAATAGTGTTGAGCGGGGACGTCCCTTCTCCTTCGAATCCTCCATCTGGCTGCAGGTTCCATACTAGATGCAGATTTGCACAGGAAATATGCTCACAGAAGGAGCCTGTGCTGGAGGAGATAAGGGAAGGACACATGGTGGCATGCCATTTCTCAAAAGATATAGCTGCTTCTGAAAGTGAGATTAACGCAATAAAGAAAGTTGAATCAGCGGTGATAGATAATCTTCAGGATGTAAAGTCTGACTAGTCCGCAAGAGGATGAAACGGAATTGTTCTTCTTGAAGAAGCTTGAAGGAGAGGAGAGGAAGAGAGCAATTGAAGACCCTGGCAAAAGTTGGAGGCAGTGGGCCAGAGAAGATCTGGCAAGATATTGGTATGTCGTTCTCTGCCTTTTTGTGGATCTTCTGTTCAACCTTCAATTCACACAGAACTATTTCAGGTATGGGGGGGAATTAAATCTCATTTTCACATTGCTATCTGTTCTTGCTCTGATACCGATGATATATATTGAATACCTTATTTACAAGAGACTTTTCCCAGAGCGCTTTTGAACTATTAATTTCCTTCAACAGATTCCCCTTATCCCTTTCATTCACCAACTGACCCAGTTGGTGGTGTATAAACCCTTAAGACATATCAAGAATCCATCGGAGACGCATATATTTAGAATTGTATTCCAAAATGTCTGACGTATAACATGCCGAAGATTTCTAAAATCTGGCTGGATTTGAGGGAGTTCTACCAAACTTTTTAGTTGTTGGTACACCGCTCGGATCAATTAGGCCAAATAAACAGGACAATCTCCATTTTTCTATCTTATTTACTCAATTTTTTGTTGAAATTTAGATGATCTACCCTCTGTTTAGGTTTATTCCCAGTGCAAACAGATTATAAGCGAGACAGGAGGACATGAATTTCACTCTGACCAGTCCCGATAATTTGACCAAAAGGTGTGAGAATTGGAATACTCTTTTTATGATTGAGAATGGATATTCTACCATCCCCCTTTGCATCTACGGATTTTCCCTAAAAATGGTGGAATATTAAATATTCTTGACAACGCGTCGATGCTACTAGAAGCCAAGTTTAACTGGTATGGAAAAAGACCGAATTCAGTAGCATTCTAAAGATTTCCTCGAGTGTTAAATCTGTCACAACAAAATAATGTAGGAATTACTTATAAATATTTGCTGAAATCAAAATAATGGGAATATTGCAGAAAAATAAAGGAAGAAAATGAGAATGGAGTTTGAACAATGAATGATGACGTATTCCCAGATGATGACCTATCGTCGGGAATACCACCATGGCATCTATTCGAAAACCCTTATTATCCCCTGAGAAAGATATTTGATAAATTTAAGGAGGGGGGGCCGGGATGTATTGCTGGTGCTCATTGAGCGGCAGTTCATGACACTTTTCGGTGATGAAGTTATCTCTGAAATGAGAATAAGGAAGAGAATAGAATCTGCCAGAATATTGTTACAAAGATGCGGCACTGTGAGATATGTGATATTCTAGGCAATAAGGTAAACGTCACAATCACGAAATCAAAGGGAGAAGTGAGGGACAAGGAATAGTGTCCCACACTCCATATTTAGGAAATCCTTAAGTATGAATTATATTTAAAGGGTTGAGGTTTTATGACACAACCAGAAAGCCCACAGCAAGCTCCTCCCAAGCCTAAGAGGAGTTCTGCGGCAAAATGGATAGCAATCGTGGTTGTAGTGATAATCATTGTAGCAGCAGTAGTGGTTGTTGTGACGTACCATCCAACAACGACAACAAAGAAACCAGTTACAACCCTTTCACTATCACCAACCACGTCGGGAGTATCAACACAAGTTGGAACACCGACAACATTCACACCGAACACTCCTTCGACATTCAAATGGACAAAGATGGTATGGAATTTTGGTGATGGAACGACCCAAACAGTAACATCCGGGAATGGAGTGGTAACGCATACATATGCGAATCCGGGAAGCTATCTTGTTTCAGTATATGCATCAAACACAACAACAGTGGCTTCAAGCAATTCGTCCCTGATGGTGATCACCGTGAATCCACCCATAAGTCCTAATCCAGCGGCAATATATGGACCAATATACCTTTCAGCCTCTTCGCAAAATGGAAACCAGACAATCGGGGTCGGGGGATGGATAAATCTTACATATGCAGGTCTGCTTGCAGGAATACCGGTAACAGTAGGTTCTCCAGTCCCAGGCGACGTTGCATATTCCGTACAATCCTTTGTTTGGAATATCGACAATGGCTCTAAGATCATAAATGACAACAACACGAAAATGCCAGAAACTGTAAATCTTACGTTCTCAACCCCTGGATTCCACACTGTAACGCTTACAACCACAACTGTGGACAAGTCTACTGGTGCAACTGCCAGCGGGAACTTCACTATGACTATTGCAGTTGGTAACTACACAGTCGGTGTTCCTCCCGCTGCAGTGACTGCCAACAAGAACCAGCTGATAAATGCTGAATACGTTCCAGGAGGGCCGAGGACTCTTGATCCCGCAATTGCATACGATACAGTTTCATACGAAGTTCTATATGAGATATACGAGCCTCTGATATATTACAACGGAACATCGCTTACAGAATTCCACCCTGTGATAGCAGCCAGCGTACCAACAGTCTCTAATGGACTAGAAGTGATAAATCCCGCAAATGGGGCAGCTAATTTCACATTCTACATAAACAGTTCTGCAACTTTCTCTAATGGAGACCACGCGACACCTTATGACGTCTATGAATCACTCCTTAGGACGCTCCTGTTCGCGAATGATCCAGGAACACCTGGATGGATAGTGGCCCATGCTCTTCTTCCTGCACCAACAATATATGGTCCATTCAATGAGAGCTTCTACTGGATACATCATGCCATCACGTGGAACAACAGCACAAATTCAGTGACATTCCATCTGCTTCCGTCGACGCCCAGCTGGCTTCCAAATACCACAGCAACATATGCGGGAGTTTCATATGGAGTACTAAACCAGTCGTACGAAGTTCAGAACTTTGGTTCCGCTTCATACTTCCTGCAACTACTGGCTGGACCGGTGGCTTCATATATTATGGATTACAGCTGGCTAGTAGCAAACAACCATACAGCCAAGCAGCCCACCCTTCCGCAGAACAATAGTGCATCTTACGTTGCATTTGAGGCATACGGAGTCTCAGGGAATTTCAACTCTTTCCTTGAATACAACACAATGGGTAGCGGTCCTTATCAGTTGTCACTGTATGAGGCAGCGCAGTTGGTAACTCTTACAGTAAATCCCTATTACAACCAGACAAGCTCACAGCTTCCTGCTAGGTCAAACCTTATTCCAAAGATCGAACTGGAATACCTGACGAATGAGGGAACCGCACAGGAACAGCTACAATCTGGTTATGCCCAATTTGCTGCAGGAGCCTATCCTCCGGATGCAACGCCACAGGCTCAGGCACTGATCAGCAAGGGAGTCATATCCGCAGTTACTGCTGCAGAAATGTCTGACTTCTTCTATGCATACAATATGAACATCAACGTCACAGGTGCTAAATCCTACGATTCCAGCATAAACATATGGCCAGGGTTCTTTGACAATTTGAGCATCAGGAAGGCATTCAGCTACGCATTCAACTACTCGTACTACATAAACGTCGCAGAGTACAGCTCTGGTGAATACTTCATGAACCAGATAACAGGAATACTGCCACCCGGTATTGAGTATTACCCGACCAACATTTCAAACCAGGCAATACAGTACAATCTTTCAATGGCGGAATTCTATTTCAATCAGTCCGGTTACAACAACGGAACGTGGAATTTCCCAGCCTTCAATTCGCAGGGACAACCACCTCAGGATGAGATGTACACTGTGTGGGAAAACGCCTTGTCTCAAATGAGTGGTGGGAAGATAAAGATGACAACCGTGGACATCCCGTTCGCATACACTGTTGCATACAGTACAGTAGGGCCGGGGCAGAACCTAATGCCAATATACTTCCTTGGATGGATAGATGATTATCCTAATCCTACGGACTTTGTGGCACCGGAACTCCAAGAATACGGAATCTACACCTACCCAGACGGACTCTTCTACAACAGCACGGTGACAACGTTCAGCCCAATAACTCATCCACAGTATGCGGCCCAGTGGCAAAACATAACCCAGATGTGGAATGATCTCGCAGCTGCAAACGAGCAAGTGAATCCGGTAAATATAACCCTTCTCTACTACAAGGCAGAAAAGATAGCTGCAAACCTGTTCCTGTATGTTGGAACGACACAGCCTATAGGTGTTCTATACTTCAGCACAGCACTCAATCCTGCTGGATTGATACCCACAGAGAATACTGCAGTAGGTACATCGTTCATCATATACTACTCGCTGACATACAAGTAAACTAAGCGGCCATAATTTTTTCTTTTTTTAATTTTATTCCCTTATATTCTTCTTTAAGTTTTTCATTCAATTGATAACTATCCCAGGCTGTTGCCTTCATTCTCCCCAGATATCTCTCTTTATGTCCTCGTCCCTAATTCCCTCTGCCACCAATTCACTTACAATATCCTTTACGAATTTGATCCCGCCACAGAGATAAACGGTTCTCGAGTTAAGGTCACTTATATGCCTCTTGATCATAGGTATATTTATTCTCCCAGTTTCCCCTTTCCATTTCACATCTTCGGGGTCACGTGTAACGGTGAACACCGCATTCAATCCAATATTCGTGAACCCATCAAGTTCAGAGGGATTTACTATGTCCTCTTTGTGTTTGACACTGTATAGCAGGGTGATGTCCTTCTTCATATCAATGTCCCTCACATACCTCAACATGGAGAAAAATGGAGCTATCCCTATGCCAGCTGCCAGGAACAATGCTTTTTCCACGTTTTCCGGATTGTAGACAAAATTTCCCCTTGGCTCAGAGATATATATCTCATCGTTCACTTTCAAGCCCGACAGGCGACTTGTAAACTTCCCATTTATCATCTCAATCATGAATTCCATATGGCGAGAAAGAGGGGATGAAGCTATTGAATACGACCTGAATAGCTTGTCTTCTGGATTGATGAATATGGAGGAAAACATCCCTGGCAAGAATTTGAAATTCTGTCCGTCCTTTGATACCAACTTGAAACTTGTTATCTTGGGACTGTCTGGTTCACCTTTGGTGAGATCTGTTATCTCATAAATCAAGTACGGCTTGAGGGCCATTTTACCTAGCATTGTCTGCCAGTGGATAAGGGATTAAATAATTTTTCCAACGTCTACGGTGATCTACCTCCCTTCGGCTAGGCTCCTTCCAAAAAGGATATTCGTCCCTGGCATAGAGAAGGAAGATAAATGAAATTGGGAGGCAAATTAGTTTTTTAACCATTTCATTATAACGAAGGAGCATGGGAGAGGAGAATAATATTGAGGCAGTAGAACAAAAACTACTGAGTATCCTAAAAAGAAGGGGGTACAGTGAATTCACGGAAGCTCAAATGATAGGTATACCTGCCATCCTTCGTGGAAGAAATATTCTGTTAACTTCCCCAACGGGTAGTGGCAAGACTGAGGCGGCTGTCCTACCAGTATTCTACAGGTTAAGTGAGTCAAAGGAGAATATGAGCGGGTTCGGAGCAATATATATAACTCCGTTAAGGGCACTTAACAGGGACATCCTTTCACGAATAGAATTTTATGCAGAGGCCCTGAGTCTTGAAGTTGGAGTCAGACACGGGGACAGCAGCGAAAGTGAAAGAAGGTACCAGGTTCTTCATCCACCCCATGTTCTAATCACCACTCCCGAGACAGCCCAACTGATTGTCAACGGTAAAAGGATAAGGAATCATTTGAAATCACTCAAATACGTAATAATAGACGAAGTCCATGAACTCATGAATGATGAAAGGGGATGGCAGTTACTTTTTGCCATTTCAAGGATGAGGGAATTTTCCAGTGATTTCAGGATAATAGCACTGTCAGCAACAGTAGGCAATCCTGAAGAAGTTGCAAGATATTTATTCTATGACGAAAATTATGAAATCCTGCGGTCAGGTTCGTTGAAACAGTATAAGCTAAATGTATCGATGCCAACAGGGGCGGATCAGAAATTCAAGGATATCATCGGAGCAGACGAAAACTATTCCCAAGTGATTTATTACATCCTGAATCTCTACAGGTCTGGAAGGCAGTTTATTGTTTTCACAAACACCAGGTCCACAGCAGAAGACATAGTGATGCGCCTTAGGTTATTTGACCCCGAAATACTTGTTGATGTCCATCATGGATCCCTTGGAAAGGATGTAAGAACAAGGATAGAGGATGATTTCAAGAGGGGAAAGCTGAGAGGGCTTGTGTGCACTTCAAGCATGGAACTTGGAATAGATATCGGCAGTGTTGATTTTGTGGGTCAGGTTAACTCCCCCAGACAGGTCATTAGGATTGTCCAGAGGGTTGGAAGGGGGAGACACAGACTTAGCGAGATTTCTCTTGGGGAAATAGTGGCGATGAATGAGATAGAGGCTGAGGAGGGATCAGTGATATCAAGATTCGCGGAAAATAACATTATAGAGGATGTCAAGATAAGAGAGAAGCCGATAATCGTACTTGCAAACCAGATAGTATCCATCGCTCATTCTGAAAGAGAGCTTGGAACAGACAGATTATTTCAAATAATTAAAAGGGTGAATAACTTCAAATCCCTGTCACCAGAGGAATTCGATTCCGTTCTAGGATTTCTAGACTCTCTCTGGCTCATAAGGTATAATAGGGAGAGTGGAACAGTGACAAGGGGAAGAAGGACGCTAAGATACTTCATAGATAACATTTCTATGATCCCTGACGAGAAGAGGTACGTCGTCAAGGAATCTTCAACCAACAGAACAATAGGTTTTCTTGATGAGGGTTATGTTGCCACTGAAATTGATATAGGTTCAACATTTACGCTCAAAGGGAATACATGGCGCGTCCTTAATATCAAAGATAACTACATTCATGTGGATTTCATTCAGGGAATTTCTGTACCTCCAAGCTGGTCTGGGGAAGATATACCTGTCCCCTTCAAGATAGCCATGGAAGTTGGCAGAGAAAGAAGATTAGGTAAATTTGGGAACAATCTTGATGAATTTACAAGATCGAAGATTTCAAAGTTCAGGGAGACAGCCTCTGGTGATAAGGAGATAATAATAGAAAAGGAGGGGACCACAACTGTTATACAGGTTACAGCAGGCACCAAGGTGAACTATGGCATGGCGCTCATATTAACATTCCTGTTATCGGAGAAATACGGAGAATCATTTCTGTTCGACAATTCTCCTTACCATATAATAGTCCAAGGGAATGTGAGATACAGCATTGATGAGATATCAGATATCCTAACGCATCTCAGTGAAGAGATTGAGAATATGGATAGATACATTGAAAAATCAAAGACCTTCGTCTACAGCACCGTGAATGTAGCGAAAAAATTTGGCGTTCTATCCAAAGAGATGGATTACACTAAAATAAGGATGGACAGGATATTCTCATACCACAGGAACTCAATCTTCTTCAGAGAGGCTTTGGATAAGTTCAAGTGGGACTATCTGGACATGGAGAATCTAGCAAGGGTCTCAAAATTAATTCAGTCAGGAGAGATGAAAATCAGGATTAGGGATAGGTTCTCGGATTCATCAAAACTGTATATTTCCAACCTGAAGGAGAAAATGATGCCTATAAGGCCGACCGCCCCCATCCTGGCAGCAATAAAGAAAAGATTGTTATCTGAAGAAATGGCTTTTTACTGCCTCAGCTGCTCCAGAGTATTCAGTGAAAAGGTTGGGGAGATGAAGGAAAGAAGGTGTATATTCTGTAGCAGTCCAAGAATTGCACCTCTCAAGCCATACGAACTTCAGAACATAGAGAATAGAACACCTGGGACTGACAGAAAAATCAGGACGGCATACCACCTTCTCAGGATGTACGAGGACAGGGCACTACTGGTACTGGCTGCCCATGGGATAGGACCTGAAACAGCCGGTAGAATTCTGGAAGTACCTACGAAGAATGAGAACGAGCTGTTAGAGAAAATACTGATGAATGAGGTAGAGTTTGCAAAGAATCGTAGATTCTGGGCCTAGATCAAATACCGTTATTTTTCATTTCCTCTCTGAATGCACCAAGAGTGCCAGATTTTTCAGCATATGCGTTGTGTTTGTGGATTGTCTCAAAACTTTCGCTTTTCACTTCTATAGATACATCCCCTGGCAGCTTCTCGTACTTTTTGACTATGAGCTTTATGGCATCCCTTACCACATCCTCAACAAATTTCGGATTCTTGTGAGCCTCAAGGACGAGCATTCCTTCCTCTTCACGTTTGAGAAGTTCGTATGTAGGGGCGCTCATTGACTTTTCCGCTATATCTATCAACTCATTCACTTCTATATCCCATCCGTCTGGAACAGACATCAATATTGTTACATCATTCCTCTGGTTATGGGAAATGTAAGGGGGGGTGTCTACATCCCTTTTCATCAACGTAGAGACTGTCTTCATTGCTGAAGGACAGACAGTTATACCAGTCGCGGTTACCCCGATATATCTTTTGCTCTTCTCCCCATCTCTCTTCTTTGCTCTCCCCCTTATCACATACTTTTCAGTTGTTTTCCTTCCCTTTGGATTGGATCTTTCTAGAAAGTAGTCTGCCACGAGTTCCGCTTCCGCATATGTTGCATATGGATGCCTTGTAAGAAGCTTATCTACTATCAATTCTGCCACATATTCTATTCCCTTGACCCTCCCTTCAACCTCCCCCTCAACAACGTCTTCGAGCGCCTCTATATCCCTGGAAAGATCGCTCCCCTTTCTTGATGGGGGAAGGTCGACAAACACCCTGAACGTTGGTATAAGGGTGATGTCTTTCTTTCTCCTGACAGTTATCGGTCTCACCACATTAGTCAGTCCAACCCTGTCTAGACGATAGTTGCTTTCAGGGGCCTCTGACTGGACATCTTTGAATTTTTCCATGTTTCGGAAAGCATTAGCCTATTAACAAATTTTTCCTTTTTTTTACAGCAAATTGTCGATATATGAACGTTTCTACTTTGAATTCTTATGGAGAAATTCCACTAATTTTGCTGACAGGACCTTCGCATCAACAGGAATTTTTTCCCTTTTTTCCGGACTCGTAGAGTAGCCAAAGTAGAACCCCTGGGGATGAAAAAACCATCTTCCAAAATTCTTTTTGGAAATTTTCTTCAATTCTTCCTTGAAATCGTTGAGGTCGGGTTCCTGCAACTTCGCAGACCTGGTAACCGACACCCCCCATCTAGAATGTTTCACAAGAAGCTTGGGAGAATATTCCTGGAAGAGTATATCCTTCGGAAAATCACCATTAACAGCTAGAACCTCGTTTCCCTCGCTTGCAAAAATTATCTTCCGTTTGACCTCCTGAATCAACGATTCATCTTCCCTGAACTTAACTATCATGGCGTCGAATACTGTCCTGAAAACAGCCTCTATCTCATCTGTGGACATTCCGGAAGCCATGAGGCACTTCAGAGCAGAATCAAGAAGATTGTCCATGCCGTCCCTTCCCAGCATTCTCCACCCGGCATTATCCTGCCAGCATACTGCACTTGCAAGCCTCCTCTCTGCGCTTCCCATCCCGAAATATTCCACAACCTTCATAGCTGAGCATGTGTATTCATTTGTATCGTGATGATCGAACCTCATCACTTTTGCTGTTCCATGAGGGGAGTCTAATATGTAATCTGCAACCGAATTTTCTATGACCCTGTGGTCAAGGTACCTGACTTCAATGTTTTCCCCTACTGCCCTTCTGAGGAGATACACTGAAGCTATAGCGTCCAAGTCCATCGGACTTGCTATTGCAAGTGGCTTAACCATCAAAACCTCAGTTTTTTCGTGTCTATTTTGTCCCAATCTTCCTTAAACCTTCTCAGACCTTCATCAGTCTTTGGATGATTGATGAGTTTCTTGAACACATCAAACGGCATTGTTGCTATATCTGCACCGATCAGCGCAGCATCCCTGACATGAACCGGATGCCTGATGGACGCAACAAGTATTTTCGTATCTATCCCATAATTATCGTACACCGTCCTGATGTCTTCTATGAGTGACATACCGTCCTCGCCGATGTCATCAAGCCGTCCAACAAATGGTGACGCATAGGTGGCTCCAGCTTTTGCAACCATCAACGCCTGGTTCAGAGAAAAAACAAGAGTGGCATTGGTCTCAATTTGAATTTTTTTCAGTATCTTCATTGCTTTAAGTCCCTCTATCGTTGTCGGTATTTTAACCACCACGTTTTTGCCTAGCTTCTTCAGTTTCTTTGCCTGTGCTACCATATCATCTGCGGAACTTGATGTCACTTCAAGTGATACAGGTCCGTCAACCAGTTTCAGTATTCTATCGACAAGGGATTGGAACGTCTCATTCCCCCTAAGTTCCTTCGATATTAGCGACGGATTGGTTGTCACTCCGTCAATGCATCCCCAAGACACTCCTTCCTCAATTTCTGCTATATTAGCTGTATCTAGAAAAAATTTCATACTTTCGCCTCCATTATACTTTCCACCTTCTTGACTATTCCCATTGGATTCAGTTCGTACTTATCCATGAGTTCCCATGACTTTCCGGATTCTCCGAAAACGTCATTCACCCCCAATCTATATACAAGCGCCGGATATGTTTCGGATACCACCTCGCTTACCCTGCTGCCAAGGCCGTTGTACACGCTGTGTTCCTCTGCTGTCACTATTCTTCCTGTATCCCTTGCTGCCTTGATGACCGCATCCCTGTCTATCGGTTTTATTGTTGCAATATTAAGCACCCGGGCGGATACTCCTTTTGACCTGAGATACGAAGAAGCAATCTTTGCAGCAGCAACAAGTATTCCAGTGGCAAATATTACGACGTCATCCCCATCCTCTATTGTTTCCGCCTTTCCAAATTTAAATGTCTCTTCGTGATGTATGACAGGAACTCTCTCTCTTGAGAGCCTGACGTAGAACGGACCTCTGTTCTCATATATATATCTAATAACCTGGTTCACTTCCATCCCATCCGCCGGAGAAAGCACACTCATTCTGGGCAGTCCTGACATGAGCCCTATATCCTCAAGCATCTGATGGGTTGCTCCATCTTCTCCTACCGTCAGGCCTGCGTGAGTTGCAACGATTCTGACATCGCTGTCAGCATAGCATATGCTCTGCCTCACAAGATCATACGCCCTTCCAGCTGCAAATACTGCGAAAGAGGATACAAAAACCTTCTTTCCTGTCCAAGAAAGACCGGAAGCAACGCCCATCATATTGTTTTCCGAAATTCCCATATTGAAAAATCTGTCTGGATATTTGTTCTTGAACATAACAGTATGAGTGGAAGTAGACAGGTCAGCATCAAGGACCACAACCCTCCTGTCACTGCCGATTGATACAAGTGTATTTCCGTAAGCTTCCCTCACGCTGGTCTTTTCCAATGAATTTGCTAAGTCAGGGAGCCAGGTAAGTCCATCATTTCTCATGGAGATCACATTTCCTCTATATCTTTCAATGCTTCCTTTAGCTTTTCCTCTGTTGGAGCTGGCTTTCCGTGATATTCAGGATTGTTTTCCATAAATTTTACCCCCTTTCCTTTGACAGTCCTTGCCACGATCATCTTTGGGCCCTCCTGGGTTTTGGCCCATTTCAAAGCCCTCTCAATATCCTCAAAGGAGTGGCCATCTATGGTCGTTGTCGCCCATCCGAATGCCCTGAATTTTTCTTCCAGATTGCCAAGTGATATTATCTCATCCGTGAATCCATCCAGCTGAATCATATTTCTGTCCAAGAATACTATGAGATTTGACAGCTTTAGATGTGCGGCAGAGAGAGCTGCCTCCCATATGCTGCCTTCCTCACTTTCACCATCCCCTATCATGGCAAAAACTCTGTAACTTTTATTGTCGAGTCTTGCTCCCAGAGCCAGTCCCACTGCATTGCTCAATCCCTGACCAAGAGAGCCTGCCGTTATATCAACTCCTGGAACATGATTCACAACATGTCCCTGCAGCATGGAGTTTACCTTCCTGAATTCATGGAGCTTCTCAGTGCTAAAAAAACCTCTAAGGGCAAGTACCGAATACATTACAGGTGTTGCATGGCCCTTTGAAAGGACGAACCTATCCCTGTCAGGCCATTCTGGTTTAGAAGGGTCAATATTCATCTCCCTGAAGTAAAGGTACGTTATGATTTCAGTAGCACTAAGTGATCCTCCCGGGTGGCCGCTCTTTGCTTCATATGTAATCGTGACAATCCATTTTCTGACTTCCTTTGCAATTTTATAGAGATCTTGCGTTTCCACAGAACCTTGCACTGACCATAATTTCATTCATTATAATTTACTTTCTGTGAGTTGAAAGAAGAAGGAGTGTATTTATATTTATGGGAGAGAACTTAATATTCCCTAAATAATTAAGGTACGTGAAAGCTAGGGAAGATAGGGAAAAATATCTTGAGACAATAGACTACTTCATAAAGGAACACGGATATGCGCGACCCCTAGAAGTTGCAGTTCGACTTAAGGTAACTCCCGCATCAGTTTCACAGATGCTGGTCAAACTATCCAATGACGGTCTGATAAACTACCAGAAATACAGAGGAATGACACTGACTCAAAAGGGCAAGGGGCTATTGGAGAATCTACAGAAGAAGGAAAATTCAATTTATGAACTGCTTAGGATGATGGGTTGCGATGACAAAACCGCTCAGGACAAGGCTTGCTTTTTTGAGCACTTCATAGATGATGATCTCTCAACAAAGATGAGCGACTTCGTCAACAAGGTGAAGAAAAGCAACCTGAAACTGACTGCATAGATAAAAGTTCAGCTATGCCAGTAAGGAATTCCTGTTAGGTGTAGGGGACGCTATATCTCTTCCACAAAAGATAGTTTCTAAAAGGAAATGCAGGGATAGATTCATAGGACTGGCCTGATTTTGATCCTGTCCAATTTTCTACCATTCCGTAAAGAAAGTTTATAAGGTTGGGAGAAATTGTTGACACATGATCTCTATAATAGGCTCTGGAAGAGTAGGCGCAACTACTGCTGCACTATTCATGATCAGCGAAGTTGATAATAACATAAATCTGGTTGATATTGTGGAGGGCCTCCCGCAGGGTGAGGCACTGGATCTAAATCACACTGCAGCCATTCTTGGAAGGGATGTCAGAATCAGGGGCTCAAACAACTATGAAGATATAAAAGGAAGCGACATTGTGGTAATCACTGCTGGCCTGCCCAGAAAGCCAGGAATGACAAGGGAAGAACTTGCAGCAAAAAATGCCGACATTGTTTCTGCAGCCGCCGAGAATGTTAAGAAGTACGCACCAAATGCCATCGTGATTATAACGACAAATCCACTTGATGTGATGGTTACCGTTCTTCATAATAAGCTTAAATTCCCAAGGAATAGAGTGATTGGATTCAGCGGCGTTCTCGATTCAAGAAGAATGGCATTCTACGCTTCTCAGTACATAAACGTTTCACCAGCTGCAATAACTCCCCTCGTTCTTGGACAACACGGCGAAAATATGTATCCTGTTCCAGAATTGTCTTTTGTTTATGGAAAAAGCCTGAAATCATTCCTAACCGAAGAACAATATTCGAAAGTTGTCAAGGACACGATAAGCGCGGGAGGAGATATCACAAATCTGAGAAAATTCAGTAGTAACTGGGGCCCGGCTGGGGGGCTTCTGGTAATGGTTGACGCTATAAAAAAGGACAGAAAGACTGCCTTGGAAGCCAGTGTCCTTCTCGATGGGGAATATGGGGTCAAAGGGGTGTTTGCAGAAGTCCCAATCATCCTTGGGAAAAACGGTGTAGAAAAGGTCGTCGAAGTAGATTTGACTCCTGAACAGAAGGAAAAGTTCATGAAGAGCATAGACGCAATAAAGAACAATCTGAAACAGGTTCCAGAATCATATCTAAGGTAATTTTCACCCTTAATTTTCTTTATTTTTATAGTTAGATTTCCTAAAGCACTAATTCTGCAGATAGGCTAATTGCTCGCAAACGTTAAAACATTGAAAACATTTCATGTTGATTGGGCGCATGGCCTAGTTTGGATAGGGCAACGGCCTCCTAAGCCGTAGGTCAGGGGTTCAAATCCCCTTGCGCCCGTAACATTTACATTTCTAACAAAATGGTTTGAAGAATTTATACCGTGGACACCGTGTAAAATTTAGTGAAATACAATGACAGAATATCTTACTGCCAATTTAAAAAAAATAATAAATAAAAATGATTCTTATGAGTATATTAATTCTAATCCCTTATCTCTTTCTCAGCCAGAACCGCAGTCATCACCAGAAGTGAGACAGCTAGAATGGCAAGTCCCCCCAACCACTGACCTACCTGAATCCATTGGGATGTTGTCAGAGTTCCATTGATTATTACCATTCTTATTGCCTCTGCAGACCATGATACAGGGTTGTACTTCGCAACATCTGAAAGCCAGGTTGCCATCATTGAGGGTGAAAACATAGCGTAGCTGACAAAAAGCAGTGGTAAATTCACCAGGTTTACAATTCCAAATATCGAGTTCATATTTGTCATCCTTATGGCAATGGCACTGAATATTGATGCAAATATGAATGACACCAGCACAATTGCCGTGAACACAACTAGACCATCGAGGATTGTAAATCCATGTACAAATTTAAGTCCATTCGGAATTAGTATAGCAGCAATCACCAGTATCAATGCTTGCGGTAGAATCCTTATTGTAGCGGAAATTATTTTGGAGAACACAATAGAACTCCTTCTTATAGGCGAAGACAAGAAACGTCCCATTGGGCCAAGTCTTCTGTCAAATATTATTTGCGTACCTGCAAACATTGCCGTGAATAAACCTGTAACTGTGAGCACACCTCCCACTATGTATGTTATATAATTTGGAGCACCACCAAGTATAAGCGAGCTGGCACCCGGGAAAAATTTCGTGATATCAAAAGCGCTCCCAAAAAGTGCGATCCAGAAGAAGGGCTGTATGAGGCCAGTAATGAAGAATACTGGATTCCTGTACCACTTCTTGAGCTCCCTGACCGTAAGTGGTCCAAGTCCACTCATTTTCTCACCTTCCTTAGATTCATCATCATTTTTCTAGAGTCAACCGCTTCCTCTGTCCTTATATCACGTCCCGTATACTCCAGAAAAACTTCGTCAAGTGATGGTTTTTGCACTATCAATTTCGTTGTTGAGAGCTTTTTCTCAGAAATGAAATTTATTATGGTCGGTAATGCGCTGTCTGCATTTTCCACTTTTATCCTAGCCGTGTTTGGTCCGGAGTCTGAAACTTCTATAACTCCCTTTATACCTTTCATCTGATCAACCTCCTCTTGCGACTTGAATGTGACTGTCACTACGTCCCCCTTGAGGGATGCTTTCAGCTCTTGCGGCGTTCCAGTCACTAACACCTTTCCATGATCAATAATTGAAACACGGTTAGCCAATGCGTCTATCTCTTCCAAATAATGAGAAGTAAGTATTATTGTAACGTCCAATTTTTTTTGTATTTCTCTGACATAGTTCCACATCTGTGTCCTCGTCTGAACGTCCAATCCTAGAGTTGGTTCATCTAGAAACAGGATCTTTGGATCATTCACAAGTCCGACTATAAGCTCCAGCCTCTTCCTCATTCCTCCGGAGTAGGTCCTAACTAGCCTGTCCGCTGCTTCTTCCATGTCCACCAATTTTAAAAGGTTCTCTATCCTCTCCCTGTAAACAGTTTTGGGTACGTCGTAGAACTGGGCAACCATGACCATGTTCTCTCTCCCAGTTAGGTCTTCATCTGCAGTAAGATCCTGTGGAACCACACCAATGGCCCTTCTTACCTCCAGTGAATTCTTGTTTATGTCCAGGCCTGCAACAGTTGCACTCCCAGACGTGGGGGATATCCTTGTAGTGAGCATGTTGATAGTAGTTGTCTTCCCCGCTCCATTTGGACCAAGAAGACCGTATATCTCCCCCTCATCTATCTCTATATTTAGCTTATCTACCGCTCTTATATTTCTGTTATAAATTTTTGTAAGATCGTTCGTTTTAATCATTGTAGACACTTTCATTCACCTCTTTCTCTTCCAATTTTTTGATACTTTTTCCACTTGATTTGCCCTTCTTCGCTCCCGAACCGTCTAGAAATTTTTTTCTTTCTTGCCTGATCACCCTCAACCCCTTTTCCAGTTCCATCTCTATGTTCATCAGTAAAACTTCCAATTCTCTCCTATCCTTGAACTCACTTTCATACTCCTTAATCTGTGATTCTAGAGACGAGGAAAGGTTCTGTGCAGAGAATAGCATGAGCTTTCCTCTGCTTTCCGGGTTCAGAATTTGCATCCACATCTTTCCCATCAACGTGTAAATTGGAAAATTCTTCATTCTCTTTTCGCTGATCTCTTTTACAAAACGTCTTCCCATCTCGGATATTTCGTACACTACCTTCCCATCTTCCTTATGACTCTCAGCATAACCTTCAGATACAAGTTTATTCAGCGCCGGATAGATGGAACCAGGACTGGGTTTCCACATTCCGTTTGTCTTCTCGTATATCTCATTGGAAATTTGATTTCCATAAACAGGACCGGAATTCATGAGGATTATTATAATGAATTTGATTATTCCCTTATTCCAGTTTTCATCTTTCGGGTTCACACTCGTAAGGTCTTTAGTGTATAAAACGATATCGTAATCGATAGTGCTACAACCGTCTCTCATAAACTACGCAACAGCCACTCCCAATATGGTCAGTGAATTGAAATTCGCCAATAAAGCAATAATCTCATTGATAGCCCTTACAACTCACTTTTGATTTTCTTTAACGATAAAGGAAATATTTAAGATTTGTTTCGATTACGAGGGAGTGATTAAAAAAACAAAATATCCGCACATCGAGGACCACGGCGTAATCTTAAACAACAGGACTGCCGCCTTGGTTTCAAAGTACGGGGAGATAGATTTCGCCTGTTTCCCAAACTTTGATTCATATATGGTATTCTTTTCAATCCTTGACAGGGAGAAGGGCGGCTTCTTCAATATTTCCCCTTCAGGAATCGGATTCAAATCTACACAATATTATGAACCGGATACCAACATACTGCACACATTGTTTTCGAACAATGGCGCAAATGTGTTTGAGATAGTGGATTTCCTTCCCATGACGACAGAAAGCAACGTTTATTTCTCCGAAGTGCACAGAAGGGTGGAAACATTTTCTAATGTCAAGCTGAGCATAGAGTTCGCTCCTTTTCTTGAAAGCAGCAGGAAGAATATTGAAAAATTTTCTGGGAAGGGATTTATGGCAGTTTCTGAAAATTCGACCCAATTTCTGGCAACCGATCTCCCCCTCAATGTCGAAGATGGGACAGTGAAGGGAACAGTTGATCTATCGGCCAGTGATATAAGATGGCTGGTCACCTCATACAACATTAAGAAGGCTTATTCAGTAGGGTCATTTTCAAGTGAACAGAGGTTATGGCAAACCAGAAGATACTGGAAACAATGGCTCCTGAAATCAAATTATCAAGGAATATTCTATGATCTTGTTAACAGGTCTCTATTAACCCTGAAGGGACTTTTTTTTGATCCCACAGGATTCATGGTTGCAGCTCCAACAACATCTCTTCCTGAATCTATCGGAGGAATCAGAAACTGGGACTACAGGTTTATGTGGATCAGGGATACAATTTACGTCATTGATGTGCTTGTAAGGCTGGGATATATAGATGAAGCCACAAAATTTTATTCAACGATAATAGATAAATTTGAGAGGGACGGGAGGTTATATTCAGTCTATTCTGTAAGTGGTGATTCCATAGTAAATGAATCCACACTGAATATATCAGGATATATGGATTCAAGGCCTGTCAGGATAGGAAACGGAGCACATGAACAGCTTCAGATTGATCAGTATGCCTCGATAATAATAGGTCTCAGGATACTTCTCGAGAACAACGGGATGTTCAGCATTCACACTCTGGAGAAGGTTCTGCTTGTCGGCGAGTTTTTATTGAAAATATGGGAACAACCTGACTCTTCCATATGGGAAATAAGGGGAGAGAAAAGGCAATACGTTTACTCCAAGGTTCTGGCCTGGAAAGCATTCACTGACATTGCATGGCTCCTTTCAAGAATGGGAATAGATGATGAAGCATCAACTTTTTCCGCGGAGGCAGAAAAGGTCAGAAGACAGGTTTATCAGAAGGGAGTCTCAGAGAAAGGTTATTTTTCCCAGCACTATGAGTCCGAAGAGGTGGATTCAGCACTTCTTAGGATCCCTCTTATCGGATTCTGCAATCAAGACGACCCGGTTTACGTGAAGACACTTGAGGCGATTGAGAGGAAACTCATGATCGAGGATTTCCTTTTCAAGAGATATACCCTTGACGACGGGATGGAAAGCCCTGACAATGCGTTTCTCATGATCACGTTCTGGTACATCAGGAATATGATTCAATCGGGAAAACTTGATAGGGCATACAGTGGCATAATGAAGATGACCAGTATGATGAATGCTCTGGGTCTTTTACCGGAGGAACTGGAATTTGGAAGTCACAGGTACCTTGGAAATTACCCGCAGGCCCTGAGTCATCTTTCTCTGGTGACAACAATCGTGGAATACAATGATGCGCTGAATAATGCAGCGAAAAGATGAGCCGTACTTCTCTCGTCCAAACATTTTCTGTAACCACCAGTACAGTTTAATCTTGTGTAAGTATGGTTGCCTTGGCTCAAACCATTTTTCTTAACCAGTTCTCTATACTCAGCCTTTTCACCACTTCTTTTGCCTCCCTCATTATTTTCAACCTTTCTGAAGGGTCTATGTCAAGGGCCATCTTGATGGAGTCTGAATACCTCTTCGTGTCAAACGGATTTATTTCAATGAATCCCTTGATGTAAGTGGAGATGCCTGCGAACTCAGATATGATCAGAAAACCGGTATCGTTCATCGCAATGTATTCCTCAGCGACGATATTGAGACCGTCCATTAAAGGCGTCACTAGAAATAGATCAGAATTCCTGTAAAGGGACGCCACCTCTGATTGATTGAATTTCCTGTATATGTACAGAACTGGGGTCCATTCTATTGTCCTCAAGGATGAGTTTATCTTTCCCACTTCCCTGTCAACTTCCTGCTTGAAATTCTTGTACTGCTCTATTTCCTCCCTTGACGGACTTACTGCAAGGACGAGAACTACCTTCTCTGCGTACCCTGGATTGGACTTCAGGAAGAGCCTGAACGCCTCTAGGGTCTGAATTATTCCCTTGGTGTAATCTAGCCTGCTGAGGGCGGATATTATCTTAATCCCTTTTCTCCTTACCTTTTTCAGCTCTTCCTCGAAGAAATTTTTCCTTATGTTTCTTTTGGAATACGAATCGTAATCAATCCCCAACGGTACACTCACAATTTTCCTCTCAGTTGTTTCGTAATCGGAAAGTAAGCCCTCCCTGTACATTTCGTCAATTATGCTCCTGAAATTTTTGGAGTATATTTCAGTGTGAAAGCCTATTTTCGATGCACCAAGGATTCCCCTGACCATCTCTCTGTACCAGGGGATTATTTTCAAAAATTCAGGCGTTATCCAGGGAACATGCCAGAAAAACGAAATATTTGACATCCCCCTGTTTCTAAGGATAGATGGAAGGAGGGCCAGGTGGTAATCGTTCACGAGGATTGGCGTTTCATTATTCACGTTCGAAATGATCGTATCAGCGATTGCATTATTAGCTGCCACGTAGGCATTCCACGGTTCCTCATGATACGTATTTATGTTCCTGATATAATGAAATAATGGCCACAGGTAAGTATTGCAAAATACCTGGTAATAACTCCTGTTGAGTTCCTTTGTTATCCCTGTCTTGTATACTGTTATATTTCTGTAGTCCAGCCTTCCCCGTTCAGAGTCGAAACAGAACCATCTGAGGCTTCTTTTCTCACTCAGTGCAGCAATTCCGCCAACCAGTCCTCCTGTACTGAGCTCAAATAGGTCGTAAGAACCAGCCCGGAGCGGGCACCTATAGGATACAATATTTACCGGGGAACTGTCGATCATTGATGAATAATTGGTAATGCTTTAAAAGTCTTATCCCTGCCCACTCTTCTTCACTACAGATTTCGCACTATGACAAATTGAAATAGCTATCGTAGCAACGGAATGTGTTTGTAAAAGATGCTATCTTCTCCACAATCCGAGTAAATATAGGAAAATCTTCCGCGTTGAATCTTCACGGACCCCTGACCCAGAATTTCGGATCGTAACATTTATTAGGTCGAAATTAATTACTAATCAACCGTAGGTTGTTCACCGGAGGTGGTAAACATGGTAATTAAGAAAATAAGAAGGAAAGATGATGACTTTTGGGACTACATTCAGGACTTTATGGAGAATGGGGACAGGGAATATAGGAGATTTCTCGAAAGGTGGTTTGACACATTCGATGAACTCGAAAATGTGAAGGACCAGCCTGGCACTTACGTCTATGGCTTTACCTACAGGATCGGACCAGACGGGAGGCCAGAATACAGGGAATTCGGAAACATACCCAGAGAATACTCTGAACTTCCAGGAATAGAATACAGAGAACCAATCACAGACATCCAGAGGAGGGAGAACGAATCAGATATCACGATGGAAATTCCAGGGGTATCAAAAGAGGACATAATCATTGAAACAAGGGAAAACCTGCTCATCGTGAAGGTAGAAAAAGAGGGGAGGAAATATTACAAGGAAGTCGAACTTGAGGGAGAAATTTCTCCTGAAAACGTAAGCGCCACATATTCAAATGGTGTCCTTGATATAGTTGTCAAGAAACCTCCTGCAAAGGAGAAACCAGGAAAGAGAGTTCCAGTCCATTGACTATGTCAGCCGATCTCCTAGATCTGATAGATAATGACCTCAGGAGAAAGATACTCAGTATACTGTCAATACGGCCATCTTACACGTTCGAGCTTGCAAGGTCCCTCGGCAGCTCACAGCAGCTGATCGCAAAGCATATGAGACTACTGGAGGAGAGCGGCCTGGTATACAAGGTTGGGAGAATAGAATCAGCCGAGGGACCCCCAAGAATTCTCTACAAGGCGAATGCTCCCCTCCTCTCCCTTCTCCAGTTCATGGAAAAGATTTCTGTGGTTAGCGAAGGAACAGAAGAAACAGAGTGGGATAAAAAGAGTCTGGAGGAGCTAGTGTCACAGCTTAAGTTAGTAGACATGAAGATACTTGAACTTGAAAGAACACTCAAGGAGATGATTAACACGAAACAGAGCATAATACTAAGCATCGACAGGTTATTCCAGGACATGGACATATCAAGATTCTACAGGATGATTGATGATGCTCTGACTAGCGGGAATTTTGATCTACTCTTTGAAATTATCAAGCAGCAAGGGTTTGCCAACGATATCTGAAGAACAGAGCAGATCAGACTGCCTGTCATTCATCATCATTCAGTTAAGGCTAAAGTCATCATCCTGCTCTTCTAGGGATAGCATAGACGCATAATGAATTAATTTTGCGCTTCAAACCCTGAAGCTACCAAAATAAGAAATAGATGTTTTAGATAGTTAAATGTGTACACAAGAAGAGGAGACACTGGCGAAACTGATACCGCCAGCGGAAAGAGGGTTACAAAATCATCCCTGATAATGGAATGGGAGGGGACTTTGGATGAGCTAATATCACAGATTGGAGTATCAAAGATGAATGCTCATTGGGATGATTTCAATGAGGATTTAGGGAAGGTCCAGCTTGATCTTTTCCACCTTGGTGAAGAGATACTTACGGAGGGCAGAGGAAGAAGACTAAGAAACGATGCAGTTTCCTGGATGGAGGAAAGAATTTCATCGTACCTTAAGGAGGCGGGCCAAATACGTCTATTTGTGGTTCCGGGAGGAAGTACTGAAGCCGCCATGCTCCACCTTTCAAGAGCAGTAACGAGAAGGGCTGAGAGGAGGATAGTAGAACTGAACAACGCTGAAAGGATTAATCCGCTCGTTTTACAGTATTTAAATAGACTGTCATCTTTATTGTTCTTCATGGCTATCTTGGCCAATAAGAGGAAGGGAATAGAAGAAACCGTTTTCCCTTGGCCAAATCCAGAGAGCAAACGGGAAGAATAAGAAATATGAGATGTTCTGCGCCTTTTCTCCTCTATTGGAAATGCATTCCTTCAGATTATACCCTCAGTCTTTATACCACAACCGAATAAAGAATTATGGTTCAACCCGTTGTTAGCAAATCCTCTGAAGTGGAGGAGATGGATCTTGAGGGAGGAGGGAAGATAAGGTGGCTGATAACACACAGAAATGGTGCGCCTAATTTTTCAATGAGACTGATAGTAGTCCCCGAGGGATCAACAACACCTGCCCACAAGCATGACTACGAGCATGAAATATTCATAATAAGCGGGAGAGGTGAATCTGTACTGGATGGCAAAGCATCTAAATTGGGACCAAACTCGTTCCTCTTCATCCCAGGAGGGGTATTCCACACAATCAAAGCGAAGAAAAAAATGAGAATGATATGTATTGTCCCGATAGAGGCTGCGAAAAAAATATTAGGACCGTAAAAAAAAAGGTAAAATTATTTTGGCAGTGGGTACTTCTTGTTCAGTTTCACAGGATTTGTGTAGCTGAAGAAATATTCGAATATGGGATCTGCTGTTCCCTTCAGGGTCATCCAGTATATCCTGGCCATTGTCATCTTCATGAAGTGCTTTACTCTTGTCGGAGGATATGGCACTACCGGATTCTTATAATCCGCTATAACGAACGTTGCTTTCCCGTATGCTGTGTCAAATGGACAGTTTATCCTCCCTGTAAACTGGGAAGGAATTCCTTGGATGATATTTGCAATCGCCATTGCCTCCAGGTGAGCAGTAACCCCGGTCTTGGATGTAGGAAGATTGTTGCAGTCCCCGAGCGCAAAGGCATTTTCGTACCCTTCTATTTTCATAGTAAACTTGTCGCTCTTGATAAATCTGTCCTCATCCTTTACCTTTTCCGGGATTATCTTTATCTTTGTCCCCTTGTGAGGTGGAACTATTATCGGAAGATCATACTTGATTGTATCCCCCTCAATGGACTTTATCTCTCTGTTCTGGACATCTATTGTATCTGTGTCAAAAAATGGCATCACTTCAATTCCCCTTTCCTTGACCATTGGCTCTACGACATAATCCATAGGCTCTGCCGAATACGCCCTTGGGAAAGGAGTGAAGAAAATAATTCTGCTTTTGTCCTTCAGCCCTTTCTCTCTCAAATGTTCTTCTAGAAGAAATGCTCCTTCAAGAAGTGATGGGGGACATTTAACTGTTGGAGATGCCTGACCTATTGCTATCGTACCACCCTTGAATGCACTCACGTGTTTCCAGAGCTTCATTGAATTCTCTATATTGGAATGATAGTCTCCATATTCATTGTAAATTTCTCTGAGACCAGGAGTTGCGTCAGGATCAGGGGATGTCCCTGTTGCAATTGCTATGTAATCATACGTGTATACTCCTTTCCTGTTCCCATAGACCTTCCTCTCATCAAGGTTTATTTCAGTGATCTCGTCCTTCACGAACTTTATGCCTGGCTTCAAGAGGGAAGCAATTGGCCTGTCTATCTTCCTCTTTGATCCCTTGAATGCCACATAAAGGAACCAAGGCTGGTAATAATGCTTTTCCGATTTGTCGACCACGGTTATGTCAAATTTCTTCGTGTCGAGGTGATTTGCAAGGATCAGCCCCCCGCCTCCACCTCCGATAATCAGCACTTTCTGCATAGGTTGTTCACATCTGTTTACCTTTTGTTTATCTTGATCTTGATCACTATTTTATCCGGGTCATCTCTGATCTCAAGTATCTCATTTCCAGTTTTCTTGGCCCACGCCTGGGCATCCGCCTTCACACCGGCGTCGGTGGCCCACATTTCTAGTAGATCCCCTACCTTGGAATTCCTGTATGCCTTTGCGAGGTCCGTTATTGGTCCCGGGCAGGCAGCACCCCTTGAATCGATAATCCTTGCTTCAGTCATTTCTTTCACCTCATATGAAAAGGATCTGCCCGTCTTCTGCTTCTTGCAGGAACGTAGCTGCCCCGACCATATCATCAACTATTGGATCTAGGTCTTGCTTCTTTATGTTCATTACGCCACAGGCCATAGAGCATGCATAAACCTTTGCCCCAAATTCCTTTGCCTCCTTAATCATTTCATACCAGGATTTCACGTTCTCCCTCTGCATACCTTCCTGGAGAGCTGCACCCATATTTTCAAATTCTTTTGGGAGAATCATTTTTTTCGGTCCCTTCGTAAAACTCAGGAGTCCCCAGAATGTAACAAATATCTTTACTTCCGATCCCATGGCTGCAGCTGCCTGGGAAAGTACGCCTGCGGAGATTATTTTGTCAGTTGTTCCGCTGAATAGTATAATAGATAGTTTATTCGACATAGGTCATCACCAGTTACTTATCGCATCAGGGATATTAATTTTTATGCAGCATTAATTATCTATACCTAAAAATTTATATGTATATTAAATGATAGTAGTGACGATTTCAGCGGGAGTTTTCTGAAGTCCAGAATTCATTAAGGTTCATTAAGAAATGCACATTCACTGGAAACCTCCAAGTTTATGCAGAAAATATGAGGGGATTACGGAATTTAGTAGTAACTAAAATTTTTAAGGAGAGATACTAGTTCCATTCCCATCGCCGCCATAAATTGTTTCAGCGAAGGCAGCAGCCTGGGTTTTTGTACTGATATATAGCACTCTTTTCTCGTAGCATGCCCTTCTCATTACCTTTCCATCAGATTCGGACTTGTATTTATCAGACAGGATATTGATTACGGCAGATATATTGCCTGTTTTCAGGAGATCAACTGTGTTCGGGTTTCCATCATAAATCTTCTTTATACCTACAGTCACTATACCGTATTTCTTCAGACTGTTCGCTGTGCCTTCGGTACTGTAAATAACCTTCCCACTATCACTTATCATTTTTATGATCCCCAGGAATTCCCCTATCCTGGTTGAAGGCACAGAGATGATAACCCCTTCCTTGCTTATGTCGTAACCCGCTGCCTTGTAACCCGATGCCATGGCGTCCCTCATATTTTCTCCAAGACCGATCACTTCTCCTGTGCTTCTCATCTCTGGCCCGAGAATCACATCTGATCCCTTGAGTTTGTCGAACGGAAATATTGGTATCTTTACCCCTATCTTCCCCACATTGATCCTCCTGCTGTCCAGTTTTTCTCCCATAACGACAGCAGCGGATATTTCTGACAGATTTATTCCTGAGATCTTGGAAACAAACGGAAACGTCCTAGAAGACCTTGGATTCACCTCTATGATATGAACAACGTCGTTCTTGATCGCGAACTGTATGTTTAAGGGCCCGATTATTCCTAGTCTCCTACAGATCAATTTGGTATATTCCTTCATTGTTTCCTGAACGTGATTAGGAACGTTCCTCGCAGGAAAAATGCTGGTTGAATCTCCTGAATGTATCCCCGCCTCCTCGATATGTTCGATTATACCCGGGATCAGTACGTTTTCTCCATCAGAGACTGCATCTATTTCAGCTTCTATGGAATTGTCAAGGTACCGTTCAACAAGGAATTCCTTCACGAATCGTCCATGATATTTTATGTATTCTTCAGCCTCTTCAGAATTTTTCAGTACAGACATGTGCGCACCGGAAATCGTGTACGATGGTCTCACAATAACGGGGAATGAGATTTTTCCAATGTCCCTGGTAAATGAGTCTACAGAGGTAAACAGGAATTCAGGATATGAAATTCCAAGATCACGCATGAGGTCTGCGAATTTTGCCCTGTCTTCAAGGATGTCCATTGCCCTTAGGTCTGTTCCTGGAATAGTTATTCTTTCACCAAAGTATTCCTTAATTTTCCCTATTATGTTAATTGGTCTCTGCCCACCAAACCACGGAATTACTATCCTCACCTCAGAGTTCTCAATGATGTTTCTGACACTTTCAAAATCCACAGGATCAAAAATGAGGAAATCGCTCTCATCGAAATCTGTTGAGACAGTTTCTGGATTGTCATTTAGAATTATTACCTTCATTCCCCTCTTCCTCAGTGCATGGGAAACATGGACACAGCTATAATCAAATTCTATTCCCTGGCCAATGGTGATTGGGCCTCCGCCCAAAACAAGTACGTCTCCGGATATCCTGCGGCCATTTGAATTTGAATAATAGTATGGAGTCTTAACCTCAAATTCACCGGCACAGGTATCAACTAGTGAGAACCCCGAGAAATTTTGCTCCTCTTCATATGCCCTGATCCATTCATCAACAAACAGCCTCTTCCATCCTGTGAGTGACGATATTCTTTCAACCGAGAACCCAGCCTTGAATGCGGCATAAATCTGTGGCCCTCTCTCCGGGTTTGGAGCTGTCAACAGTGATTCGTTGAAAGCAACCTTCCGGTTCAGCATCCCTGTTGACCTTAAAGACTTCCTGAAAGCTTCAGAAAGTGTCTTTCCAATGCTCATAACTTCACCAGTGCTCTTCATCTGCGTTCCAAGTTCAAAATTTTCTTCTGGAAATTTTTCAATCGGCCACACAGGACATTTTACTACTATGTAGTCAATAGCTGGCTCCCTTGCTGCGTTTTGCTCTCCGGTCACTGTGTTCTCTATTTCAGTGAGTTTCTTTCCCAGCGCAATCAGTGCAGCCACCCTGGCGATTGGATAACCTGTGGCCTTTGAAGCAAGGGCTGATGATCTTGAGAGCCTTGGATTTACCTCTATAACATAATACTCTTCCGTTGAGCTATTGAATGCAAATTGTACATTGCATGCCCCCACTATACCCAGCCCCTCTGCAATCTTGAGCGCAGATGCCCTTATCTTCTGATAGTTCTTGTCGTTTAGAGTCAAAAATGGTGTCACAACTATACTGTCTCCGGTATGAACTCCCATTGGATCAACATTTTCCATTGTACAGACTGCAATTTTGTTTCCTGCCGAATCCCTCACAACCTCAACCTCGAGCTCAGCCCAGCCTATGACAGACTTTTCAATTAGAATTGATCCGGCCCTCGATAGGAATAAACCCTGCTCGGCGATTGCCCTGAGCTCATCAATGTCTTTTGCTATCCCCCCTCCGGTACCTCCCAGGGTGAATGAAGGTCTAACTATGACTGGGAATCCGATAAGCTTTGCGTACCTTATAACATCCTGGAGGGTTGAGCAGTAGTACGACTCCAGCACAGGCTCTCCGAGCTGAATCATTTTTTCCTTGAACTTTAGTCTATCCTCGGAAATCTCCACTGTTTCCGGTTGTGTTCCAAGTATGCTTATATTCCTGGACGACAGGAAACCGGATTTCCATAAACCTATCAGTAAATTTAATCCTGTTTGCCCCCCAAAAGTCCCAAGTATAGAATCTGGCTTCTCATCGTCAATGATCCTCATCATTGTTTGTTCGTCAAGTGGAGCCATGATAGGTTTCACCATCTCATGACGATCCGTCTGTATTGTAGCGGGGTTTGAATTGACGACCACAACCTCGACGTTCTGCGAGACGATCGCTTTGATGGCCTGGTTTCCGGAATAGTCGAATTCAGCTGACTGCCCGATAACTATTGGACCTGAGCCTATCAGTAAAACTTTCCTTGGCATCTTCTCATTCATCTTCGATCATCCTCTTGAATTCACTGAACACGCCAAGTTCGTCAAGCGGCCCTGGTCCGCCCTCCGGATGGAACTGAGTGGTAAGGAAATTGTTCCCCTGTAATCCCTCATTTGACCTATCATTCAGAGAGCGGTACCTCTCCTCTGCCCCTTTGCTCTCATCAAAAATTATTGTAAATCCGTGATTGTGTGTTGTTATTCCTATCCTGTTGTTCACCAGGTCCTCCACGGGATGGTTTATGCTTCTGTGCCCGAACTTCATTTTCTCTGTCTTTAATCCCAAAGAAAGTGCTACAAGTTGATGCCCCAGGCATATTCCCAGAACAGGTTTGCTTCCAAGAACCAACCTGAGTTTTTGCGTAAATTCTTGGAGACCAGCATGAGAAGGATCTCCAGGACCATTTGAAATAATTATACCTCTGAATTTGCTTAGTCTCCTAGGACTGAAAAGATTATATGGAACAATTTGGAGGGAGTAATCCTGAAAGAATTTGATTATGTTCCCCTTGTATCCAAGATCTATCAGTAAAATGTCACCATTTCCTTCTTCCTTTTCTGCAGTAGCTTCCCTGACTAGGTTTACCTTGTAAGGGTCTTCGAATATCTTTTCTCCAATTGATCCCAGCCTGTTACCGTTAACTCGTATGAAATCAATTATTTTCCTGGAATCGTCAATAACTATCCCTGGAACACCCCATTTTTTCAGATAGTCTGAAATTTCTTCCTTAAACAGTTCGGGAATGTGGTTGACGACGACCCCCCTGACCCTTGGCCTTGCACTTTCCCCAACCTCGTCTATGCCATATGACCCTATGAAGGGAAATGAGAAAATTAAGATCTGCCCTGTGTAGCTTGGATCCGTAATAGATTTTAAGTAGCCTGAAGGAGATGTGGTGAACACCAGCTCTCCATGGGCGTCCGTATTATTACCTATAAGCTCTCCCATGAAGGAGCCTAATCCTTCGACATACAGATGCCCTAAACTCAATTCTACCTTGACGGTATAAAGTCTTCAAATAAAAAAGTGACGTTGTCCATTTTATGGATTGCAGAGGGGATAACGGGTTATGAATCCCTGCATCATTACTATCTTGATCTCATTCTATCTTGGATGCAACATTCTAAAAAGTTAATACTCAATTTTTCATTACAGTTCATGCCTTTCGAGAATGAAAACACTTACATAAAAATGGTAGAGAATGGCAAGGAGAATTCTTTTCACGCCGGTTATGAAGAGAACCTGGAAACGGTGAAATCCCTCTTTGACAAGGAATACCCAAATATAGTGGTGGAAGATGTTTTTGAGCAGGAAAAAATGCCTCACATCTCCCCCATTGACGGTAAAACAGTCGTTGGGAAGTTCCAGATGTCTTCAAAGGAAACATCTGAAAAAGCGATCGCGATAGCAAGACAGTCTTACAGAAACTGGTATAATAAAGGTTACATCTCAAGATCCTTGGTATTTCTGAGGGCCGCTGACTTGATGTCCGAGAGAAAATTCGAATTTGCTGCACTACTGACTTATGAAAATGGGAAGAACCGGTATGAGGCGATGGGAGATGTCGATGAGGCAATCGATTTCATGAGATATTATGCCCTACAGCTAATAGAGAACGAGGGTTACATTAAATTCACTGGAACTGCATACGACGGAGAGGATTCGAAGAGTGTTATGAAACCTTACGGTGTTTTCCTTGTAATTTCCCCATTCAACTTCTTCTCAATAACCGTTGGCATGACCACCGGCCCTCTGCTGGTAGGAAACAGTGTGATACTGAAACCCTCCTCAGACATTCCTTTGTCCTCATACAAATTCATCAGGCTGCTCCACGAAGCCGGAGTTCCAAAGGAGAACCTGTTCTTCATATCCGGATCAGGAGGAAGGGTCGGAAGGACGCTCTACACTGATGACAGGGTTGATGGAATAGTCTTTACAGGAAGCAGGGAGATAGGAATGAAAATTTTCAGGGAGTCGCAGGAGAGGAGGCCAAAGATTGCAGTGACAGAGATGGGAGGGAAGGATACGATAATTGTGACAGACAAATGCAACATAGATAAGGCGGCTGAAGGGGTTGCAAGATCGGCATTTGGATACTCCGGGCAGAAGTGTTCTGCATGCAGTCTTGCCCTTATTGACAGGAAAATTTACAATTCTTTCAAAGTGAAGCTTGTTGAATTCTCCAGGAAACTGGCCGTTGATGACCCCAGAAAAAAGGAAGCATATACTGGACCAGTGATCAATAAGGATGCTTACTCAAAATTCACCAGGATAATGGCTGAGGTACCAAAAGAGAAGATACTTCTTGGTGGGAAAACCCTTGGCAGGGACGGATACTTTGTGGAGAACACAATTCTTGACAACGTTGGGAACCCTGATATTGAGAGAGTGGAATTGTTCCTGCCCATTCTGGCTCTCAAGCCAGTAGATTCACTCAGGGAGGCAGTGGATCTTGTCAACTCCATGGATTACGGCCTCACCGGCGGAATTTTCACTGAGGACAGGAAAGAGATCGAGTATTACTTCAATAACGCCGATGTTGGCGTCATTTATGCAAACAGGAGAAGAGGTGGTTCCACGGGAGCGATGGTTGGATCACAGCCCTTTGTTGGTTGGAAATTCAGCGGAACATCCGGGAAGGGAACAGGGTCATTTTACTACCTGCAACAGTTCCTGAGAGAGCAGGCCCAAACTATAGTAAGGTAGGGCATCAGGCGCCGAGAAGCCCGTTCACCTCATTGATGAACTCCTCAACTCTACCTGCAGGTATCACTGCTCCTGCCGCGTTTCTGTGGCCACCGCCATTGCCACCAACCCTCTTCGCCGCCTCCCGCATGATCAAGGAAAGATCTATTTTCTCGTAGAATTCATTAGAGATCCTGCCTGATACCTTCTTATTGTTATCAAGATTTGCCATGACAATAACCACGTGTGCCCCTCTCAGGCGTCTGTGGGTCACTATTCTCGTTGCAATCGTCCCCGTTATGTTGTTTTCCAGGGAGTCGCCGAAATCGTAGTATATTACCTTACCCACCTCTCTTCCCTCCGTCTCGTCGAGTAATCTCGATGCCTGTCTCAGTGATTCAGAATGCGTGGAATAAAGCTGGAGAGCCTCTTCCATGACTTTCCCCCTCTGGAAGAGGCAGAGCTGAATCCCCACTTCAGGCCTCCCTTTTCTAGATGTCGCGTTTATCAGCGAGGAGAAGTCTCTCGCATCCTTTATCGGCGAAGAACTGGGTTCGTTTGTGATCTCGTATACTTCCCCCACAAGCCTCGATGGGTCTCCCCCCTCTTTCTCCAGGAGAGATTTCAGGGAATTCAGTATTTCGGCCCTTTGCTCCTCATCAAGATCTATCCATCTTATTGAATTGATTTTTTTCCTTTCCAGACCATGGCTCTCCAGGAAATTTGCAACCGCTGCGGGATTGTCATACATGGCATTTATCCTTGGGTCGCTTCCAAACCTGAGCATGTATGAAATTGATTTCGAACTTCTGCCAAAATACCTTATGTCCTGCCGTATGTCGATGATCTTCATATTGCTGGCCAGAAGTGCAACTTCCCTGTCAGCGTCAACCAGTCTGCAGTATTTTTTGTCATGAAGATCCCCTACTGATCCTATAACGGGTATGTGAGAAGCGGCGACTACTTCTTGTAGGAAGTTCATGGAGAAGAGAAATGTGGTCGTGGAACCAGACTGGGAAATGCTCCCGTCCAATCCCTCAAGATGAGGGTTGAACTGGTATATGTTATTTCCATCCATATCTATATGAGTATCCATAATTGAAGGGTTGTGGTGATCTGTAATCACACCCGTGATATTTCGCATTTCATTGGCCCTTGCTGAGCCCAGGTCATTAAACCAGTACACCCCGTCACCGCCTCGTAGATCACTTTCGGTTAACTGGTTCCTTATTGTCACATCATAGTTCAGTCCAAGCTTCTTTGCCACAAAAACAGAAATTGCAGCGGATGCAATACCGTCGGCATCGTGATGTGAATAGATTTTCAGTTTCTTGGCCGTCATTATGAGCTGAGAAGCTTCACTGATCATACAGAATCACCTCGCTCAGTGTGGAAGGGACCTTTTCTTCAACCCTTTTGAAAAGCTCCCACTGCTCTTTGCATTCGCACCTCAGCTTGTCGAGATATGAGAAATCGAGAGTCTCGCTGTACCTTCTTATACTTTCAGAAAATTCCCTATCGCATCTGTGTCCGTTATGGGCTCCCCTTCTCTTCCCTGACCCCGTGATAAGGGATACCACTGGCACTTTCAAATCTCTCAGAGATTCTATGACCTCAACAACGCTCCATAGCCATGGCGGTCTGTAGTTACCCTCCTTGTAGAGTTTCTCAACCAGTGTTCCGCTCTGGATATTCATGGGATTGATTGAGATGAAGTCAGAATAATCGGCAATCTCTCTTGCTGACTTTATTGCGTCCCTGATCGCTTCCTCCTCTGAAAGGTAAGGAGGCTTGAGTAATAGGTAGGCTCTGACAGAAACACTCTCCTGATGCAGCAGATCTGCCGCCTTTTTGAAGTCCTCGAAGTCATAGTTCTTGTTAACACTGTATTTTAATATATCGCTGTCAGTGCTTTCCATCCCTATAGCCACCTGTAGCCTACCGGAGAATTCGGAAAAAAGACCATTAAGTTTACCTATATATTCTGGTCTGCTCTCTACTATAAGATAATCATACCCTTTCAGCACTTTTCTAATTATATCAAATTGTATTTCACCATCAACCTCCACGGGGTCAAAAAAAGAACCTGAAGTGAATATCTTGAGCACTTCACCCTTTGGAAACTGCGCCATAAAAGAATCGACCTGGCGTGCTATCTCATTCCTTCCAATGTTTGGGTTGGTGTCTGACCAGAAACCGCACATTGAGCATCCAGAGTGATAACTCCAGCTGCAGCCACGGGTCCTTAGAATGAGAACTCTTTCTTCTCTTTCCCTTCCTTCAAAAAATTCCCTCTCAGTATATGTTGTGACGTAGTCCGTTCTTTCACTCCGGCCTATGGAGTTCCTGATATGGCTAATGTCCTCTGCAAACCGGATATCGATGTTGTTCATTGAATAGGTAACTTAAGATATTATAAAAAAGTGATTGCCGTGGCGGTAATATCATGGAATCTGTTCCTGTATCCCACATTCTTGATTCAGTGATAACAGGATATGCATGTCGGTTGGCGGAGAACGGATTTGAGGGAATCATTTTTTAACCCGCAGTTAATTTGAATGTATGTGCAGGATGCTCCTCACGATAGGGAAGGAAGCTGATCTGAGCCCGTACGTTGATTTCCTTTATGAAATGGCTAACAGTGGGAAAAACAGTCCTCATCTAGATGGCTATGGATATGCACTTTACACCAAGGGAGAGCTGACAGTAAAGAGGAGCATAAAGCCTATCGAAAAGGAGGAAGGCATTTATGGAAAAACACTGCTTGCACATGCCAGAAAAATAAGCTCTTCTGTGAAGACCATTAACAACACCCAGCCATTCGTTTCTAGCAACATCTCCTTTGCACACAATGGTACCATTAAGAAACTGGAGACAAAAGATAGGAGCGATAGCTATGTTTTTTTCAATATGATCCTCAAGGGATTTGCCACGGGCATCACTAATGTCAGGCAAAGGGAATTCAGCAGCATAAATTTCCTGATAACCGATGGTAACTATGCTGCAGCTTACAGGGAAGCGAGGGAAGAAATGGGGTACTTCTCCTTATTTTACAGGTTGGAAGGAGACAGATTCACCGTGTCAACTGAAGCTATGGATGGGAAATGGTACGAAATAGAGAACAGGACGCTCGTGGTTTTCAGAAATGGAAGGGTTAGTGAGTACAGCGTGGGAGACGAGGTTCCCCCAGTCATATGAGATTCCAGGGTATTGAGTCGCCTAATCTTTCGGTAAATGCTGAAAGGAGTGCCTCTTCCACCAGGTCCTTTCTCTCCTTCAATCCACGTGACAGGTAGTATACCGCTCCCTTCTCTTCGCCGGAATTACTTAGTCCTAGTATCCTATCTATCACCTCCTCAAGTTCATCTCCATTCTTTATATCCATCATCATGCGGTTATTGATGAACAAGCCAGAAGAAATTCCGAAGGATTGCCTACCCGTTGAGTCCTTCACAGCGGCAAAATGTACATCAAAATTCCTGCCTGAATGTGACACTATGCCGGCCTCCAGCCCGACAACGTAATCATAATCGCCTGCAATGTTTTTTGTCCTTTCCATGGCACCGCGGATTATTTCGTCTCCCATTGGTTGCACTGGAATTCCATAATCTGCCCCTCGTGTTTCAAGCTCAAAACGATCCTCGAACAGCCTCTTGAAAAAAGATTGAGTACCCTTTATCTTCTCCTTATTCCTGGATAAGAGCACTATCTTTATCTTTCTTAGGCGTTTTCCATTTTCATCAATTTGGCCTTTGATTATTCTTTCAGACTTTATCGGAATCAGGTCCTCGGCAAGCACAGTTCCGATATTGTTTACCTTAAGGGGATGAATCCCCCTTGACTTCCGTATGAAGTTTATCTCGGAAGAGAGATCGAATGTTTCGTTGCTTACCACAATTGCATCAAACATCTCATCAAGCGACGCTCCATACCTGTCATTGAGCATCCTTATAACCCCCCTGATTCTGTTCTCCCTGAGAAATGATTCAACTCCTTTTCTTCTATCCTCATATGGAGGCACAGTGTAACTCTTTGTGCCTGCAAATTTGTCCGATGTAATTCCTATGTAGAGTTCCCCAAGTTTGGCACCCTCGATAATCATTTTTTTATGAGCTTTGTGCAGCACACTGAATGTTCCACCCAGGAGGACTTTCACAGATTGTAATATCTTCTTGACTTATAATTACTATCATTTGGCTCAAAAATCCCCCTCCTTCAGGAGGGTGTCTTTAAATCATTATATCACAATATTATAATATGATAACGACATTCGGAAACATGAAAAAAATTGGAATTTTGATAGATGACGGCTACCATGACCTTGAATTTTGGATTCCTTACTACAGGCTAAAGGAAGAAAATATAGAATTTGACATTCTGGCGTGGGAAGACAGGGCATACAAGGGACAGTTCGCCATAGATTCCGTGAAGCCCACAAAGTTGCTATCCCAGCCACTGGATGATTATGGCCTGATATTTTCACCTGGAGCCAAATCTCCGGAGAATTTGCTGAAAAACCCGGGAACAGTTCCGTTGGTCAGGGAGATGTATGAAGGGGGAACAACGTTTGCAACCATATGCCATTCACCACTGCTGCTCGCAGAGGCCGGCCTTATCAAGGGGATGAAAATAGCAGGGCACCCTACAATCAAACCTATAATTGAGAAAGCTGGAGCTACATATGTAGACCTCCCTATTGTAAAATCTTCGGAACAGTTAATTTCAGGAAGAACCCATTTCGACCTGAACATTTTTATGCCAGAGCTTTTAAGAGAGATCAGATCACTCTAACGACTGACTCTTATGAGACTGAGTCTCAGGACACTGAGTTTCCCAATATTCGTGGTTGCTGCAATAGTTGTAGGTTTACTGCTGGGATTGAGATTCAAAGCCTATAGCTCCAGTGTAACGACTTACGGGATCCCACTGGGGCTCTTCTTCATGATCTATCCTGCCATGACCAAGGTAAGGTTGAGTGATCTTGGAAAAAGTGTCAGAAATGTCAAAACGCTGGGGCTGATGGTACTGCTAAATTATGCAATTGCCCCCTTCCTTGTTGCTGGACTGGCCTATGTATTCTTCTATATGATATTCAATCATCTTGGACTCCTGACCTCTTCAATCACATCTCAAGTTCTTGTTGGGGTCATTCTACTCGGTGTTGCTCCTTGCATAGCAATGGTGATGGTCTGGACTGACATGGCACGTGGAAATTTGGCCCTGGGAGTCTCATTCGTTGCCTGGAACTCAATAATACAGGTTATTACGACTCCATTCCTGGTATATATACTGGCCAGAACTTCAGTTTCGATCAGTCCATTGTTGATCCTGGAAAGCGTTCTGTTCTATCTTGTAGTCCCCCTGATTGCTGGCATAGTGACCAGGAAAGCCTTGCAGAGAAAAAGGAATTTTTCAGCTGTTCTGAACGTACTGGGCAACGTCCAGACAGTTGCCCTTCTTTTCACAATAGTGGTGATATTCTGGGGGGAAGGGTACGGGATAATAGGTCATCCTTCCCTGATATGGATGATCGGGGCAGTGATGCTCACTTTCTACTTTGTACTGTTTCATCTGGGTTACTTTGCCGCAAAGTGGAGGGGGTACAACTATGCTGATTCTACAGCCATTGGATTTACAGTTTCGGCAAGGGATTTTGAGGTGAGCATTGCAATCGCTGTTGCCGCTTTTTCAATCTATCCTTATGTTGCGGTCACTACCGCGATCGGACCGCTTCTGGAGATCCCCTTAATGCTTCTGCTTGTGTGGCTACAACTTGGGAGGGAGAAGAAGAATTATTTCACACACCCCACTGAAACTGCAGAGACTACTAAATGATCCCATTGAATTGAACCACCGATCACTCAGTGTTTCAAAGCATTCCCCTTGACAAAAATAATGCTGACCAAGGTGATGATGGAGGAATTTAGCGAGAAGGAGCACATTAAACTTAAATTGATGAATGGAGATTGAACCGCATGAAAGTAGCGATAGTACATAATAAAGAAAACGATCTTTCTCCACTTGACATGGGGGAGATCATCAGCATAGTTGATACGGATGAGAAGAAGGTCAGCCAGTATGAGAACCCCGGCTTTGAAAGGGTCCCCGGAGGGAAGGAGATAGCAATGGCAACCATCCTGAGACTGAAGCCAGATGCGCTGATAGTGAAGGACGGGATGATGTGCCCGGGATCGTATAGAATGTCGATGGGCAGGATAAAATTTGCATATCTCCAGGAAGAGAAACTTGATGACGTCCTTCCTAAACTAGAGAATGTAGGCGATTTTTTAACTGATGACATACCTGTTGATGTTTACAGGGAGGATGATTGAAACTCATAATTCACTGATGATATTTCATCTTCCATTTCTGGAACCTTCCTAATGATTAAATAACGGTCCGTGCTAGGAATATGTGGTGAAAATATTAGAGAAAGGAGATGAGGTGGAAGGAGGATTTTTCAGGGCGGTGATGTACGCAGATTTTCTGCTGATTGAAACTGATAATTCCAGAGGAATAAGCAATGCCGCCCTCAATGGAGGATTGATTGACCCGGTTGCAGTGATAAATTACTCACTCTACGGTAAGAAAGATTGCGAAAATAAGCCTGTGGAGTATCTATCAAGAATCCTAGAAGGTATTGGAAGAGATCAGGGGAGGACGATCGGGCTGCTTACAGCGGTAAGACCTGACAGATTCGGATATGCTAGGGGCAGGTATTCACATTGTTTCATATCATTGGGCCTCGACAATGCAGCTTCTCCACTTGACGGCCTTTCATATTCCGGAACAGGAATTAATGGCACAATAAACATAGTTATTCTCACTGACCTGCGGCTCACGGACGCAGCCCTGGTGGATGCATTCAAGACTTCGGTTGAGGCCAAGTCATATTCTCTTATGGAGAAAGAAGTCAGGAGCAAATTCTCTGACAGGCTTGCCACCGGAACCATTACTGACGTCACTGCCATCGTTTCGTCTTTGGGTGGACTTGAATATAAATACGCTGGTACTGGAACCGATATTGGATCTGACTTATCCCGTTTGGTACATGAATCAATAGTGGATATAATTGAAAAATTTTACACAAGTGGCTGAGAATAGAGGTTTCCCTTCCCAATTCATCTGCTGCGATGGAAACAGATTGTACTCCCCCTCCTGTCGTAGGTGGGTACAGCCATTTGCGCCCCATGAACAATGCCGCGGGCCGGGATCGAACCGGCGGCCTTAAGATCTTCAGTCTTACGCTCTCCCAGCTGAGCTACCGCGGCTTAGTTGCAGACGATTATTCATAACCTTTAGAAATACTTTGACATTTCATTGCCCCTCCCCCCTGCACTTCCACTGCAACGTTAATGTTATTAGGTCAGGGGGGATAATGGATTATGAGGACTCCTCTTTACGATGAAATTGTGAAATTGAACGCAAAAATGGTTGATTTCCACGGATGGGACATGCCCATTCAGTTTACCAGTATTCTGGAAGAGCACAGGCACGTCAGATCCAGCGCAGGTATATTTGATGTTTCCCACATGGGAGACATAACAATAGATGGAAAGGATGCTGAAGACTTCCTTTCATACCTCTTTCCGACTGACATCTCTAAGTCGCCGGTGGGGAAGGCAATTTATTCAGCCTATCTCAACAATGAAGGCAACATGATAGATGATACCATAATATACAAGAGAAGCGAGGAAAGATTCCTTGTGGTTCCAAATGCGGCCACTACCGACAGAGTATATAAATGGATCATGGATAACAGGAAAGCTTACAATGTCAGGGTGACAAACCTATCCGACAAGCTCGCCTGCATAGCCCTCCAGGGTCCACTTTCACCTAAAGTTATGGAAAAGGTTGTCCCAGAAGCCAATAAATTGGATCACTTCACATTCATCTCAGCTTCTAACTACTTCCCCGACCGTGAACTGGAAAATGCGACCTCTATTGGCAGGACTGGATATACTGGAGAGGATGGTTTCGAATTCATAGTCCCAAATAAATACGCCGTTAATCTATGGAGGAACCTGTTGACTATTCAGGACGTGAAACCAATTGGACTTGGGGCAAGGGATACGCTCAGAATGGAGAAGGGATTCCTTCTTTCAGGCCAGGATTTCGATCAGGATAGGAATCCCATTGAATCTGGTGTTTCCTGGATAATCAATTGGGATCACGATTTCATAGGCAAGAAAAAACTCCTGGAGAAAAAGGATAATGTCAAAGAAAGGTTCAGGGGAATTATAACAATAGACAAGATAGTCCCCAGGTCTGGCTCTTTGATAAAATTTGGGGGTGAAATAGTAGGAAAGCTAACCTCTGGAACGTTCTCCCCGTCACTTTCAAAGGGAATAGGTCTTGGATATGTTGACTCAAAGATTAACATTGAAAGTGAGGTAACAGTGGTAACGAAAACATCCGAAGGAAAGGCAATTCTAAAGAAACCGAGGCTCCTATAGCCCGTCCAGGAACAATCTATGTATTCTCTCATCTCCATATATCTCAGGATGAAACGTTAACCCAAGGTTCTTCCCTTCTTTCACCATCACGGGATGATCGCGGTAGGACGATAGTACCTCCCCACCAGATATGCCGGTAATTACAGGTGCTCTTATAAAAACTCCCCTGAAATTTCCAATTCCAGAAATGGTCAGATCTGTCTCAAAACTTTCCCTCTGACTCCCATATCCATTTCTCTTTATAACGATATCTAGGACTGGGACCACACCGGGCTTACCATCCACCAGCTTTGCCATCAGTATTATACCTGCACATGTTCCCATCAGTGGCAGACTTCTCTGGGTAACAAACTGAGTAATCCCTCTCTGTTTCATCACGGGGCCAATAACTGTACTTTCCCCGCCAGGGAGAATCAGCCCGCTGACTCCCTCAAGATCTTTTGTTTTTCGCACTCTTACACCATCAACTCCTATCCTGCCCAAAATGTCGAGGTGTTCGGATACGTCTCCCTGTATGTCAAGGACTCCTATCTTCATAGGACGAAATGACATACAGGTATCTATTTATTACCTTGTCATCCGCCAGATGAGAAATGATTTTTTGCTGGTTGGTATAAATCCACTGCTCTTAATACACCTGAAGGTACAACAGATGAATGGAGATTTCCCATCAAATTATATGTAAGGAATCAATCACAGTTCGATATGCGGACTTTTGTAAAGGATGTGAGTAAACATCTGGATAATGATGTAGAGGTATCAGGGTGGGTTCAGAATATAAGGACAGTCGGTTCAATTATCTTTCTGGAAATAAGGGATGTATCTGGAGTAGTACAGGTTGTTGTGGCAAAAAAGGGAAACGAACAAATATTTGAACATCTGAAATCCCTGCCAAGGGAGAGTGTCGTTACTGCAAGAGGAAAGGCGGTAAGCAGTCAGGCAAGAAGTGGATTTGAAATTCAGGCGAAGGAGATCGAGATATTGAACAGGTCGCAATCCCCCCTTCCACTTGGAGTAATCGATCCAGTGGAATCAGACATCGAGACGAGACTTGAAAACAGATTTCTTGACCTCAGGAAGCAGAAGGTTCTATCAATATTCAAGATACAGAGCACGATTTCAAATTCCATAAGGGAATATTTCCTGAGGAAAGGATTCATAGAGATCCACTCTCCCAAGATTGTTGCGGCAGCAACAGAGGGAGGGACGGAACTATTTCCAGTGAAATACTTTGAAAGGAACGCATTCCTCAGTCAGAGCCCCCAGTTATACAAGGAGATAATGATGTCTGCGGGTTTTGACAGGGTGTTTGAGATAGCTCCAGCTTTCAGGGCTGAGGAGCACAACACTCCAAGACACTTAAACGAGTTCACATCAATAGATATAGAAATGAGCTTCACCGATGATGATGGAGTCATGAAAGTGCTTGAAGAAACCATAAAAACTGCCGTTCACGCTGTACTGGAAGAAAACAAGAACGAACTGGATATTATCGGGATAAAGCCAATGGAAATAGATTACGAATTCAGGAAAATCTCATACAGCGACTACATAAAGCTTGCACAGGAAAAGGGGATTCCCGCCAGAGAGGGGGAAGATCTCTCAACCCAGATTCTCAAGGCAGTGGGCTCAGATATGAAACAGTTTTATTTCATAACCAGATGGCCAAGGGCGATTAAGCCTTTTTATGTTCAACCCTTTGATGACACATATTCCAGAGGATTTGACCTTCAGTTCGGCGAAATAGAGATTACAAGTGGAGCGCAGAGGGTCCATTCACCAGAAGTGCTGGTCGAAAACTTGAAGAATAAGGGCCTTAATCCTGATTCATTTGAATTTTACGTGAAGGCTTTCAGATACGGAATGCCCCCTCATGCAGGATGGGCAATAGGACTTGAAAGGTTGACGATGGTGCTGCTGAATCTGCCTAACATCAGGGAGGCAACCCTGTTCCCCAGAGACAGGACGAGGGTCTCTCCGTAGTTCCAGTGGAAATGGGGGCGTGGGTGTGATATCAAATTACATAAACGGCGATTTTCTCAGGATTGACAGAAGGGTGCAGAGAAAGATTGAAGTGACATCTATTGCCATGGAAAATGGCAACAGGCCGATCCTTCTTGAAAACCTTGAGGGGAAAAGGGCGATACTCAATCTATGGGCAGACCGCGCGAGGATCTACCGTGAGCTTGGGATGACCAGAGATCAATTCCTGTCTAACTATGCTATTTCCCTCACAGAACATTCTTCTCTGAAAGTTGGGGAAAAACAGTTCAGATTCAGTGCATCAATTGATGATTTGCCAGTGTGCTGGTTTCATCCCGGGGATGCTGGCTATTATATAACATCCGGTATTTTTGTGGCTGAGAGTGGAGGCAAAAGGAATCTTTCTATCCACAGGGTGTTCTTGAAAGACATGAATCACGGACTGGTAAGGTTAGTGCCAAGAGACCTGTTGAAGATGTACAATGATTCAACAATGCACGGAGAAGAACTGAAAGTTTCAATTGTGATAGGTTCCCCCCTGGAATATCTTCTCGCAGCTGCGACGTCTGTGTCATTTGAGAGGGATGAATCCGAAATTGCAGCCTCATTATTCAAAAGATCAAAGGGAAAGGAGATGGAATTTTCCAGGTCAAGGTTCAACAGGCTTGTCCCAAGTGATTCAGACTACGTGATTAACGCCGTTCTCACCTCAAAAAAAGAGAGGGAAGGTCCGTTTAAAGACGTCACTGGAACTTATGACATACAGGATGACCAACCTGTTCTGGAATTTGATTCTGTGGAGACGGTAAAGGATCCAATATATCACGCACTGATTCCTGCAACCGCAGAGCATTTCAATCTTATGGGGCTTCCACGGGAGCCAACAATATTCAAGGAGATTACGAAGGAGGGGGTGGATGTGAAGGATGTCAGGTTGACTGAGGGAGGGGCAAGCTGGTTGCACGGAGTAGTCAAGATAAGAAAAAAGTCACCTGATGATTTCAGGAAAACGGTGGATGCATCATTCAGGGGGCACAGGAGCATGAAGAGAGTGGTGGTTGTAGACGAGGACATTGACATTTACAACGACAGGGATGTTGAGTGGGCTCTGGCAACAAGGTTTCAGGCCGACAGAGGGCTCATAATTAAGAAGGAAAGGGGGTCTTCGCTGGATCCAAGTGCAGAAACGGATTACACAACTTCAAAGATGGGCATGGACGCAACTATGCCTATAGGTGGGGGAAGGAAATTCATAAGAGACTAACTTATCCTTTTTACCATCTTTTCTGCCATTTTGAGCAGTTCATCCCTCTTTTTACCATCTTCCGTAAGATCATCTATGGATGAAACAGCCTGCTTATAGTATTTTTCACTCAGCTCCCTCGTCTTATCCAGGGCTCCTGATTTCTCTATGATCTCTCTTACCTTTTCAAAATCTTCATCAGAAATATGTTTCCTTCCCAGATTTCTCCTTATGAATTCCTTCTCTCTTTCCCCGGCAAGTTGATAGGTATAAAGGATCAGGTGAGTCTTTTTCCCTTCCTCGAAATCACTCTTCACTGATTTTCCAAGCACCTTCTCATCGCCAAACATTCCAAGAATGTCATCCTGAATCTGGAACGCTATGCCAAGAGAGATGCCATAACTATCGATTTTCTCCATATTACTATATCCCGAAAGAACTGCACCCATCTTCATGGGCCCATTCACCGTGTATTGAGCAGTCTTGAGCTTGTGGATTGCAGTCACATCATCTATGGTCATTTCATTTCCAAGAGGGAGAACTATGTCCATCAGCTGACCAACTCCAGTCAACTCAATTGTTTCAGCCATGATATTCATGGCGCGGTTAAGACTGTCTGGCGGGAAATGACTTGAAAGGAGGGCCTCATGGGAAAAGGCATCTGCAAGGTCCGCAGATACTATTGCTATCCCTTCATTGATTCTGTCGTCATACTTGAAAAGTTTGTGGAAAGTGGGACCCCCCCTCCTCAGGTCACTTTGGTCAATAATATCATCATGGATCAGTAGGTAGGACTGCATTAACTCCAGGGATATGGAAGCACGGATTGCCTCTCTGTCAATGTCGGAGTTGAGCCAGTAGCCCAGCAGCATGAACAGAGGCCTTATTCTTTTTCCACCCCTCAGGGTGAATTCACGCAAACATGAGATCACCTCCCGTTCAATTCCACTTTTTCCAGACAATCTCCTCTGGAAGAAAATTTCCAGTTCCTTGTCCACTTCTTCCTTGAACTGTGAGATATAATCCACATTTCCTAATGATCACTTTTTATAAAGATGTTGGGAACATTGCCAAGAGGTACGGAGTAGGCGTTTGGCGTAAAGGCTGGAGAAGGAGACGAATGAAGGTACCCTGTTACTCACAAATATTTGTTGTTTGCAGAGTTATTCCTACAATTTTTGCATACAATTGTTAAGTATTTTCGGCTCCTGAAGTCTCTATGTCCGAAGGGAATAAACTAGTAAGAGTTAGGGATCATCTCGATAGATTCCTGGGTGTCTATGTTGGCATTGCGATTGTCATCGGACTCGTGGCAGGATATTATGATTTCAGATGGGTGTCACTGAATAGCAGCACAATAAAGACGCTTGAACTGGCGGCAATAATAATCATGATATTTCCAATGATGGTCATGATGAACTTCAGGGGCCTGGGAAAAGCATTCAAGAACTGGAAACTTCTCTTGATAGTCCTCTTAATGAATTTTGGTTGGGGTCCTATAATGGCCATCCTGCTTGGGGACTTATTCGTAAGCAATCCGTTGTTAAGGCTAGGTCTTTTCCTGGCATGGCTCGTGCCTTGCTCTTCAATGAGTGTTGGATACGTTGGTCTGATGAGGGGCAACATAGAAGCATCAACAGCGATGGTAGCAATTACATTCATAATAGCTATCCCTCTTATACCGATATTTGCTGGGATTTATGGTGCGGCCTACCACATTCACGTTTCTGTGATGCTTCTTGTAATTACGATAATAGAGATCATAATAGTACCCCTGATTATCGGGATTCCGACGCATGAAGGTCTTATCAGAAGACTGGGTCAAAAGAGATTCAAGGCAATATCTCCTGTATTTCCTACGGTAACCATGCTGGGCATGTTCATGATAATATTCGTCATATTCTTTGGGGATTCTAGGATGATAGTTACACATCTGCAGGCAGTTTTCGGTGTATTCTATGCGGCAATAACTTTCGGAACAATTTCTCTAATTTTCTTGACACTACTGTTCAAGGCACTGAAGTTCGACTACTGGGACAGCATGGCAGGGCTTTTCCCAAGTATTGGAAAAAATGAAGGAACAGCCATAGCTATTGCAGCAACCGCATTTTCACCACTTGTTGCCATAGCTCCTGCAACCCTGCCAGTATTCCAGGTTATATTCCTGATAACATACATCAAGTTGAGACCGCACATCGCTCATTTCTTCGGAATCAAGGGAAGGGATGTCACATTCAAAGAGGAAATGCATGAAATTCCCGGAAGCTCTGGAGGTGGTAAGTAAATGTTCAGGATTTTGGTTCCCGTAGATTTCTCCCCTGATTCAAAGTACTTCGTTGAATCTGGATTCAAGATCCTTCCAAAGGTGGACGAGGCTGCGTTCATTTACGTCGTTTCACTGGGGATGAAGGAGCTTGAAGATTTCATGGACCCGGACAGCTTAAATAGCGCCAAGGCGAAAGCCGAGGAAAAGATGGTTTCTTTCTTGAAGAGCATAAATATTGAGGCGAAAAAAATAACTCACGCAATAACAGACGGAGACCCAGCGAGAGTGCTGATAGATCTTGCAAACAGCGGAAAATTTAATGCTGTCTTGATGGGGCATAGGGGATATGCATACGTTGAGGAATTTTTCATAGGTAGCGTGACTCTGAAATTAATATCAAAGGCAAATATTCCCGTTATCGTCGTAAAGAGAGGGAAGGAGGAAGAAGACATAGTAGAAATGAAATAACTGTTTACTGGATATTTTTTTCCTTTTTTTAGTACCTCTCATTGATTTATAAAAATGCTGGAGGCTGAGGAGAAGATGCAAGATTCTAGCCTTTGTTTGAGGCAACAATTTTTTTTGATAAAAAAGTCTGTGAAATCCGTTTGTATGTGCTGCCACAGGAAAAATACGGCATACCGTTATGCCTGACGGTTACTATGATTGCAATTATGAGGGCGTTTATAAATCATTGAACAGGGATGGCAAATCCTAAAGGTGGATGTTAACATGGTTAGCAGAAATGATAACCTAATTGTTTGATAACTGATACAGACTTACAAATATTGTCCTTTCTAGAAAGCGGATTTTTCTTGCTCGTAAATTCTAGTCATCAGGCAATGAGTCCATTTCCTTCAGAATATCAGCAAATGATACGATAGCTCTGTTGCCAACAACAAACCTTGTTGTCGCTATGGCATCTTCAAGCTCCTCTATTGTTCCTCCCTTGCCAAAGAACAATTTCAGATATGCATGAATGCATTCTTCATACCTTATGGCTAACGAAACAGAAAAGGCGACAAGATATACTGACTTCATATCAAGTTTCTGGGGGGCTAAAAGTTCTGACTTTTCCTTGAGATGCTCCACGAACAGGTCAAAGGAGAAATTTGATAGAGCTGCAAAGTTTTCAGGCATCAGACCAGATTTCAAATCTTTCTTCACTTTGTTGATTATCTTATCAATCTCTTCCTTCTTGTAACCTATAGTAGTGTTCGCCTTTATTATTGAGAGTGACGACTTAAACGAATACATGGTCGAAGACATTAAGACTAGCTTTGTGATCTTGATAATGTCCAATACTTCCGGTTTGCTCACTTCAAACTTCTTTGCAACCTGAAAATGTATAGAAATAGAATCCTTGTCTCCCATGGCCAGTGAAACTGAAATTGCCAGCAGAGAGAGCATCTTATGGGATAAGTGCCTTCTGCCAAGGTACAGAGACATGTTCTCCCTCAATTGTTCTTTTGCCAGATTCTCACTATATTTCGATAACAGATTTACTGCTTGTAGTTCCTCACCAAAATTTGACTGTACATACTTCTCTAAATCATCATCGTCGACAGACATCTAATTATCATGAAAAGCGTATACTAAAAAAAAGTCTACAAATTTTGTCTCTCTTTGCTAGAGTTATGGCAAAAGCGTCCATGTTCTTGACTGGTGCATTAGGGAGACGATCGTACACAGCATATAGCAAAAAAAGCGATGGACTCATCGGACGTGGTTCATTGATTTTTCATAAATTATAGAAAGCGCATGTCTCATTTCTTTCATCATTACATAGATCCTTCCCCGTCATCTCTTTTCATTTAAATCTGCCTTCAATTTGAATGGAACTTTTATGATTCCCGGTGCTAAGCATAGATTTTGGCAATACCCCGCTTGTGATGAGCAAAGCAGTAAGAGACCAGAGAATTCAATGAAATCTCTACCGGGCTCATTGGAGCCAGTGAATTCAGAATCAATTGAGCAGAATCAGAGACATTCTTATTTTTCAAAATCTTCCAAATACACATAACCTGGAGTATCTGTTGAATTACATACAAAACCGACCACAATTTTTAAAAAGCTAATATCTGAATTAACAGGATTTTTGGTACTTTCTGGGTTAACAGCCTGAGCTTTTTCTTGACGCTGAAGAAACATTTCCAGAGGAAAATATTTTTATGCAATAGAGTTGGAAATTTAGATCCCTGCTACGCGACTTGCTTCAACGATATAATGAAATTCCTTTCTTTCTTCATACTATTCAATGCAAAGGCTAATCCTGCGATTCCACCGAGAATTGAGATGACAAGGATTATGTGCCCGACTGTTCCCCTTGTCGTAAGAAGGGCGAGAATTGACATGATCACGCCAGCAATGCTTCCCAAAATTGAATAAATGAAAAAAATGAGTGTCGAAACCCCTGATTCAAGCCTCTTGATGAGTATCATCCTCTCAAGGGCCTTAGAGTAGTCAGTAAATTTTTTATAAAGTACCTCTCCATCATTAAATGAGCCAATTCCTTTAATGAAGTTATCGATTTCATTCCTCTTGGCAGACACTTCATTCACTATCTGTTCTATTCCGCCACTGAAGTCTATGCCATTTCTTTTTTCTATTATCTTCAAGATATAGCCATTCAGTGAAAACACGTAATATCAATATTTAATGATATCATAAGTTTTTCCGTTTTGGAGCCGTGAAAGAGCTAAACGTGATTAGAGGTACCAGGTACCGCAAGTTGGCTGGGTGAAGGGTGCCAGACTTCTACCCTTTCATCTTATACAAAAATGGTATAAAAAAATAAAATGTATTTGACTTAATCCGTGATTACCAGATTCCTCAGTATCTCTAATCCATTTACAAATGCCCTGTTCCCAACAAGGAACCTAGTTGTAGTCAAAATATCCTCTGCTTCTTCTCTATTCCCCCCACTCTTTATGAACTGGCCGAGGTATACCTTTTGGCAATCCCTATCTTGAATAGATGCACTAACCGCAAATGCAATTGCGTAAACATCTTTCGCGGAGAGCTTTATCGGCTTAAGCATAATCTTCTTTTCTCTAAGGTGTTCCTTCATTAATCCTGTTGAGAATTCCGCTGCTCTTAAAACTCTTTCCGGGACCATTCCGGCATCCCTTCTAAGATTTTCTAATATGGTATCTGTTTCAGCAATCTCTTTACTTGTTTTTGATGCTGTTCCAAACGAATCAATTAATAGATCAACAGAATCCAGTGTAGAGGACATCAGTGCCATTTTTGTTGTCCTCATAGCATCAAGTATTTCCAACGGGTCTATTTTGAATCTCTTTGCCAGCTTGAAATGTATCATCGCAGATTCTTTGGGTCCATTTGCGAGCGCAACAGACATTGCAATCAGAACCCTGGTTTTCAAAGAGAGGTTTGACCTGCCCAAATAGAGAAACTGATTTTGGTTGAACTGCTCCATAGCCGCATCATCATCAAGTTTGAATAGTAGGTCAATTACCTGTGGTATCTCCCCTAGAGACTGTTCGGCAAATTTCTTGACTTCTTCGTAGTTCTTGCTCATTTTACTTTATGTTTCCTCAATTGATAATAATTATGCACAATTTTTTGATCAGTATGATATAAAAGATCGCAAAATTGTGAATCCCGTCAAGGTTGCAGGCAAGGATCAAGCGATCAATCGAAATGCGTAACAAAAGAAAACTGAAAATTCAGGAAACTGTGGAAAATTTGAGGAAGCATCCTTCCGTTTTGGTATGAGAATGGCGCTAAGGTAACGGAATTCCAAGCATATTGAGAAAGGTCAAGGAGATTGTTTGCTTCCGGCCACGCATCTATCCATCCCGGAATACCGGTGGATGGACGATCAAAGGGGTGTTCATAGAGGATAGTTGAATTGGCGTAATGGGCAGAGCCGCCCGGGTTTGTGGAGTTGCAGAATTCATCAATGTAACTCATGTTTACTGCAAAGACATAGGCTGTAAACCGGTTATCCCCAGAGCTATCTTTGAAGACCAATTTGAACGGTTCTTGGAAAAATTTGTTGAAAGAGGCATTACTCATGTAAATCGGCGGTTGTGAGGGATTGTTCACTCCATTAAATCCCCAGATACCATCAGTTATCATGGCGGTATCGAGAAGAATGTATCCGATCCTCGGATAGCTCCCATTCCCCCCCTCCAGTTCCCAGAATGCTTTTTCCCAATTATCGGAGGACCACAACAATGAGATTTTATCAAACGGGCTAATAAAACCGTAGGAATAGAGCATTATTCCGAGTTGATGGTCTGTCGCCACCGATAGATTCGTGTTTCCGTAAGAATTTAAATAGGCTATAGCGGCGGCATCCTGTGAGGTTGCACCTTCATTTATTGACGGAACAAAAAGGGATGGCATGGAATATGATGTTGCTACCAAAGAGACAAAAAGAACAGAAACCAGCGCTACTGCAATTATTCCTCTTCTTCCATGCCAAGCATGCAGACAAGTATTATATGGAAATGGCGATGATTGATGGGAATTTTCATTTACATTCCAGCGTCCGTCAGGTTTCGCCCCTGAAATTTTAATGTCTTTGATGAGGTCAAGCATGGGAAGGGGTCTGTATCGCGTAGACTCTGTTTCATAAGATACATGAAGCCAGTCATAAAGTGCCATGCCGGCAATTATAGAAAATGGCTCCACAAGGTATTCTACCTGTCTTGCTACCTCCAGTGTTTTATTGGAAGTCACGGCTGAATATGTCATGGAAACAGTTATTGCAATCGCCCATCCAATTGCTGCCGGTGCCTCTCCGTTGATTAGGGAATTCTTAGTACCGAGAACAGAGATACCCAGAAATATGGCAAATGGAAGGGACAGGAAAACAGAGTCGTAACTTATGAAGGAATACCTTCCGGTAAATATAAGAATGGTTAGTGAAATCTCTATTACGGCAACTGCAAGGGTCAGGAGAACTAGCTCTTTAAAATTTTTCCTATTGCTCCCGTTTTTCCTAAGTTTCTCCATTACTTTCCATAGAATGCAGCACGAACCGTTCCTCCTCAAAAGAGAGTAGGCTGTAATAACAACAGTGTAAAACGAAAGTGTGATCCACATGAGTGCCAATCCGTCAGCAGCACTTACCAGGAAGTATCTGGAAGTTGGTACCCTTAAAATCAAATATCCAAGAAGAAAAGTTCCAGTGAATGTCGTATAAACGATATCCAAACGAAGGTATCTGCGCCATAATCCATTGTAAAGCTGCACTGATACAATCATTCCAATCAATGAAATCAAAAATATGTATGATGAGAGCTGGTGAGTAAGCGTCAGCACAGTCGACGATATGATTGCAGGCACAAAGTATCCTAGTTTAGAATGATACTTAATAAACAGCAAGACAGAAAGCAGAAGGAAAAAATGGCCGGTGGTCAGATAATTGGCCTGAGAGGTCTGGAATAGCTGTATTGGGTCCACGGCCAAAAAGATCGCAGAGAGAAAAGATATGCTCCTGCTGATTTGTAGCTCGCGCGATATGCAATAGAGCAGAAATGGTGTTAGTCCTCCTAGGAGAGGGATAACATATTTCAGGGATGTCAGAACTGGAAGGCCTGTTAAAGACGATACAGCGTCAACTATCGCATAAGTAACCGGAAAGTATTGATAACCGTCAATTCCCCAGGGGGATGAAGGGGGAGCGATCCAGGAGTTGAGACTGACGTATGACCTGCTGAGATAGTAATATATGCCAAAGTCATTGCCCCATATCCAGTAGGATATGTTTGGGGCGACTCTTATTGCAACTCCAACTATTATCACGACTAACAGCAACCATTGCTCACTCCTCCGTTTGTGGATTTTGTGGCTCCAATCAGCGGGTTCTAGCTCGCCAGCGCCCATAGGAACCCACTGCATTTTTAATGATGGTTATATATCGCTGGCGGGGCTGCTGTTATCAGGGTTTGCCTGACTGGAATTTATTCCAGATAGCAGGTCTCCCTGCCTGAATGCTAGCATGGCTTTGGAATAGTATGGTATTATCCTTTTGAATATGAATCCGTGTTCCTTTATTAAATCCCTGAGCAAGTAGACTGGCCGCAGGTAAAAATTCATGTATGCCCTTCCAAGCCATCTGAGTATTCCCTCATCAGTAAAGTTAGTTAGCTTCATCACGGGGCTTAAGGTCGTATATTTTCTCCAGTCAAGGGTCTTTATTATGTTTCTTGATTTGGCTAGGTCCCATAATCTGGTTCCAGGATACGGAGTTGCAATGGTGAACTGAGCCAGTCTCACATTTATCTTTTTGGAGAATTTTATGGTGTTTTTGACTTCATCAGCAGTATCGTCAGGAAAGCCTATGATGAAAGAACCTAACGTGTTGAGGCCTGCCTCGTTCCCCTTTTTCACAGAATCTATGGCCTGCTGTAGCTTTATTCCCTTTCCGATGAAATCAAGTGTTTTTTGATTTCCTGATTCTATCCCGAAATATATCGTATGAGCCCCTGCACTCTTCATTGCATTTGCTATTTCCTCGTTGAATAGGTTTGCCCTTGCCGAACCTGACCACCGGATGTCCAGTTTTTCTTCCTTTATCTTATTTGAAATCTCAACTGCTCTCTTCATATTAAGGGTAAAGGTGTCATCAAGAAACTCTATCTCATGGAGATCATACTCGTTGACGAGCCTTCTTAACTCTGTCATTACCCTCTCTGTGCTGTGCCCCCTCCAAATCTTCCCGAATTGCAGTGAAGATGAACAGAATATGCAGTTATACGGGCATCCCCTTGACGTCATTAATGTTCCGAATCTCTTATTGCCCGCAACGTATTTGTCCATAGGGAGAAGGTCTATCGCTGGGAGAGGTATCGAATCGACGTCCTTTATAAGCATTTCAGGTGGGGCAACAACTATCTTATCTGAATTGCGGTATGCTATGCCCCTTACGTCCTTCATATCCTTCTTTCCTTTCAGAGTGAGCAAAAGATTGGAAAAGACGGTCTCCCCTTCCCCTGCAACAACGTAATCTATATCAGGGGACTCCTTAAGGGTCATTTCCTGAGTGAATGTCGCGTGCGGTCCACCGATTGCAATCTTGATCTCATTGTTGTATTCCTTTGCGATTTTTGCAACATGATATGCATCAGGGATCATTGATGTTGTTGATGTTAATCCTATCAGGTCGGGATCTAGCCTTTTTATCTCAGCTCTTATGTGGTCAAAGGAGTAATCCATTGCGATAGAGTCTATTATCGATACTTCATCATCCTGTTCTCTTGCCACCGAGGCAAGGTAAGCGAGACCAAGAGGGGGTCCAGTTACTCCTATGATCGATTTGATTGCCGAATTAGTTGGGGGAGATAGCAGCAATATTTTCATCTTTAGCACTCCCCTTGTACTCATTATCAAGCTTTATTACGACTTCCTCGTAAGCCTTCTCGTTCAACACACAACCTGGATCGGATTGCATGTAATCTCCGTAATAGCCGTACGCCCTCGCCCTGCATCCTCCGCAGGAATATTTGAACGGGCAAGTTCCGCACACGCCCTCGAGTGCATCCCTGTTCCTGAGATCCTTCAGAACTTTTGAATTTTCCCAGATGTCCTTCAAACCCTGCTTCAGTACGTTACCGACCCTTATTGGGAGGAACACGCATGGTTCAAGGTCCCCATTGTCCTCAAGGGCAGCATATATCCTTCCTGCTCCGCACCCGCCTATGAACTCGGCCATCGCTATTCCATTAGATCCGGTCTCCATGGTGGCAAAGTGGGTTGGAGCATAGGTTTTCCCGGTACCCTCGAGCACCTTATTTATTCCTATCCTGGAATATTCTGGTGAAGTGGAAAAGATGTCCGGGCCAACCTTGGCCTGCCACTTGTCATAAAGGAACGTAAGGAGCTCTTCTCTCTCCTTCGGAGTCAAATCTTCATTGATTATTTCCTTGCCTCTCCCAGTTGGGACGAAATTGAAGACTATGAATCTCTTGACTTTCAGCTGAATTGCCAGATCCAGCATTTCGTCCATTTTCTTGTAATTGTATTTTGTTGCTGTAGTTGCAATCGCATTGTCGAATACCCCTTTCGCTACAACGTTCTTTATTCCTTCCACTGTTCTCTCCCACGCAAGAGGTTGACCTCTGAATTCATTGTGCACCTCAGGATCAGCTGAATCAAGGCTTATCTCGATATATTTTATTCCTACATCGGCCAGCCTATCGACTATTCCCTTGGTCAACAGAGTTCCGTTTGTAGCAATTGTCGTGTACATCCCTTTTTTTGATGCGTATTCTGCGATCTTCCAGAAGTCAGGGCTCATTAGAGGCTCTCCTCCTGAAAAAGCGATCATTGTAACCCCTGCCTCGTCAAACATATCTATTACCTTGAGTTTCTGTTCAAGAGTCAGTTCATCTGGACTCTTTGGTCCAGCGTTGGCATAACAGTGCTTGCAGTGCAGGTTGCATTGTTTCGTCGTATTCCAGACTATCATTAATGGCGCATCAAATATCTGAGGCTTCGTGATTCCATACTTTGCAACGCTTCTCAGCGTCAACGCCACTCCCTTTCTCACGTATTTTTCCTTGAGGGCATCTCTGATTAGGTCCATGTTGCTGACGTTGAATGTTTTCATCCCCCTCCTCAGTGCACTTTCTAGTATTTTTGCCTCAGCAGACTCCTTGACACCGAGAGGCTCCTCCACTCCGGCAAAAACACCAAGAACATGCTCGAATTTTTTCTGATCGGTCATCTTCATCATGATCCATCTTGCAAATCTGTTGTCAACTATCTTCTGGAATTGAGCTACAAGTTGTGTTGAATCCGGGAGTTTTTCAGAACCGTAAAAATTTACGCCGAAGTTTTTATCATCTGAAGGTACAGTCATTGAACCATCACCTCTGCGTTACTCTCTCCGTATGATATTTTAGGATTAAATTTTTTATCTCCAAAAAGTACAACTGGAATGTTGATAGAGCTAATTACCTCCATTACACTGAATATGGAATTACTATAATGACAAAATTCTCCCACTTCCAGTGCTACCATGTCGTAATTCCCTCTATCTATCTGCTCTTTTAATGAACTTACCGCATCTCCGTTTGAAATTTTGTAGTCAAAGGTTACGTTATCCATTTTTGGAAATTTTTTAACGAAGGAATAAAGCCTTTTTTCTGCTATAGCTTTGTCGTAATGTATATCATTCTTATCCACGCAATCGCAGAGCTCTTCCAGCGAAATTGGGACGATATGAATGAAATCAACCTTTATTTTACCCTTCAGTAAATTTAAAAATGAATAAATTTCCGGAATAGTGTAATCTTTGCACGTTGTAGGTACTATGATTTCCAAGTCCGGAGTTTGTCCAGGACTCACATAGTTGCTTACATCTGTCTTTTTACGATTAGCTACTTTTGATAACATAAATAATCATATTCAGGAGATAATTAAGAATTACTCGCAAATCTTGCATCCTGGATGGCATATTGGTCAATTATTTGTGATTCCACAAATTTGAAGTGCAATTTAGCGGAGCAGTAATACCTCATTGTGGTATCAATAGCTGGATATTTAGGCATTCCATTGGGTAGAACAAATTGAAAATGTTCAATGGTAGAATCGGTCAAAATGCAAATTTTCATCAGCAGATAAATTTTATTCCCCATGATTCCATTTTTTTATGTTTATTTTTTCACGCTAGTGATAAATATGGTTAGATCAATGGGATAGTCATAGCAGAAA